>Ga0214166_1000206_pt1 | contig 31253 bp, 58 predicted proteins | sample TroBogepilimnion_27_FD_153005 | JGI IMG/M metagenome (GOLD analysis project Ga0214166, IMG submission 153005) | Freshwater microbial communities from Trout Bog Lake, WI - Practice 18AUG2009 epilimnion v3 | ecosystem: Environmental > Aquatic > Freshwater > Lake > Epilimnion/Euphotic zone ...
TTTGCCCAGCACCAGCCGATGACTTGTGCAGTCGTCAGTTGATCCACCGGAGTAAACGCAGCGCCCGTAGCAGGCTCAGGGAACGAGCAAGTGCCGTAAATGCTGTTGGTGAAGGTGTTGGGGGGCGTTGCTGAGTCTTGCTCAGTGCCTGTAGCCCGCCAGCCGCACTCTAAGACGACCGCGCTGTGACCGTTGATTGTTTGGGTGCTGGCCTTCATCCAGTCCACGCTCCATGTAATTTGTGCTGCCATGATTAGCCTTTCAGTAAAAATTTAAACGCCAAAATAAGAGGCATACCAAGCACCGCCGTTTGTTAGCGTTGCAGTGATTTGCATATAACCGCCTGACTGAGCAAAACTGAATGTTGCTGTTACTGAACCTTGACTTGAAACCAAAGTTGCTCCTGCGCCACCCGCAGCACCTCCACCCACTTGAATGGCAACAACATAAAGTTTGCAAAATGGATTACCCGTACTGCCATCATAACCACGAATAACACACAAACCTCCTCCTAATCCGGCGGATGTCGGTAAGGTATTTATTGTCGTATTACCGTTGCCAAAATATGCCTTAGTAATACCTGTATTATTGGCGTTAATTAAGGCGTTTGAATTAGATCCAACATTGGATGTAGCTCCAATTAGCAAATTCCCGCTGGTGTCGAAACGTGCTTTTTCTGTTCCGTTTAACTGGAAAACAATTGGTAAGCTGCCAGCAGCGTTAATGGTAAGTTTCGTGCTATAATTTGTAAACGTGTCGGAAATAACGCTTGCACTACGCGATTGGATACTACCCGCCACATCAAGTAGTTGATTAGGGCTTGATGTTCCAATACCCAGACCTGTGCTGGTTAGGCGCATTTGTTCGGAACCACTTGAATAAAACTTAATGTCTGTTTTGTTTAGTCCAATTGCCACAACACTTGATGCATCGTCAGCGGCTTTAATTGCTCCGTCAGTTACGCCAGTGTTATAAAACTGTAAGATTTTTCCAGCTATATAAGTACTAGAAGTTCCGCTACCTACTGATACGCCAGTTGTTACATTAAGCGTTGTCCCATCAAACGTCAGCGCAGAACCAGTAGTAAGCACTTTGGAGCCGTTGAGATAGGCTACTCCGTTGGCTGTGCCCGCCGACAAAATGATATTGCCGTTGCTTAGGGTAAAGTTACCCGAAGTGTCCAGTTGCGCTTGCTGACTTCCGTTTGTGTAGAACGACAACGGTAAATACGTTCCCGTCCCGTTAATGCCAGACACCAATTGCACATCGGTTGAGCCGTTTGTGGCAATTAAAATCTTGGATGCGTTAGTGGGGTTGCTGTTGTTGAATGCCTGCCAAGAAGCAGCCGTACTGGTGCCGTTAGGCAAGGCATAAATGCCCGTCGTAGCATTGGTTGTACTGGTTTGGAAAGATGTACGGTTAGCAAACGTAGCGTTACTAAAGTCGCCTTGGAACAAGGCTCCGACACCAGCGGCGCCCAAGCCCAAAACCGTACCTGTGAAAGTCAGGTTAGCCGAGTCTTGGAGTAAACCGCCAGTACCGGCATAAGTCACCCGACCGGAAGTCAGGCTCGTATCCGTGATGGAACTAAACGTCGCAACACCGTTTGTATTGCTGATCTTTACAAAGTCACCGGCAACGCTGTTCCAGAAGATAATGGCTTTTTCGCCGTTGACAATCGTGACACCAGTAGTGGGCCCTGTAACGCCTCGAACGATGATTGAGTAGCCGCCGCTCGTAGAGTTGTTGACCACAAACATCTTGCTTGAGTTAGGAGCATTGATGTATCTGTTCGCAGTGCGAGCTCCTGTACACAGCAAGTGCATGTACTGAGCCGTAGTTGAGTTAGGAGAGGCAACAAGGTTTGAGCCAGCGCTGCTGCCGTTTGTGATGGACAGCGTGATGTCCAAGTCGTTCGTGATGTTGTTTGTACCAGCTATTGCAACGTCAACATAGACAGTGATACCGTTGTTAACATCATCGCCCCAGGTACCAGATTCTGTGCCGGTTACTGGTTCAGCTAAACCCAAAAGTGTGGTGTAGTTAATAGTCATCTTATTTCCTATTGTGTGGGTACGGGCACCCAACTTGGAGAATCAACATCAGACACTGCCGTCCATGAAGGTGAATCTGGGTTCGCAACGTTAGTCCAGTTTGGTGTCTGCGCCGTGTTTACGCTTGACCAGCCAGGGCTTTCTGCATCATTGATATTTTGCCACGAAGGAGTCTGATTGTCATTGACTAAACTCCAATAACTAATCGCCAAAGTCTGGACCGTTCCAGCAGCTCCGACCCCTATTAACTGAGCAGTTCTGCCGCCCATCGTGACAGAACCAACCAGTCCATTTGCACCAACGCCAGTCAGCGCAACCGTGACATTTGAAGAAAGGTTTCCTACTTGACCATTGGCGACAACCGGACCAAGAGGAACAGACATTGCCCCAACCTGACCGGTAGCGTTATTGCCTGTAATGCCTAATTGAGTATTTGGAGATACAGTTCCAACTTGACCCGTTGTACCAACGCCGGTCAAAGCAATCGTTAAGCTGGTTCCAACCGATCCTACGGAGCCAATAGCTACGTTACCAACATCCCCGTCTGTGTTGTTAGCCACCAATTGACCAACAGACCCGGAAGCTCCAACACCGGTGATACTTTGTGTTTGTGAGCTGGTAACCGATCCGGTAAATCCGCTTGCCAGCACACCAGACAAAGCGGCTGCATTACTGACGGAGACAGATCCAACCGATCCAGAAGATCCAACGCCAGTCAGGGCAATTGTGATGTTGACCGTTTGAGAGCCAACCGCACCGCTTGCGCCAACACCAGTTAAGCTGATCGTTACATTAGAGGAGACAGTGCCGACGTTACCGCTTGCTGCAACGCCGGAAAGGCTATCGGTATCCTGCTCTGAGACAGTTCCGACATTACCAGTTGCTCCAACACCAGTCAGAGCAATCGTGATATTGGGAGAGGCAGTTCCTACTGCTCCAGAGGCGGGGTCACCAGTTAATGGGGTACTACCAAATCCCCATACACCGCTGCCCCAAGCGCCACTGCCCCACCCGGACATAAATCACCTATTAGGTGGTAGACAAGCGCAGCAAAGCAGTTGTCGTAGTGTTAGAAGGCATGGTCAAAGTAAACGTGCCAGCAGTGATGGTTTGCGCACCGAACGTGTGAACGCTGACAGCAGCATTGCTCTGAGTTGAGTTATAGATCAACACAGTGTCAAAAGCCGTGGTCAAAGTCACGCCCGAGTAAACCAAGTTACCCGATGGAGTCCAATAACCCACACCTGCTGTAGGCGATGAGTTGGTGGACGTAGGCGCAGTAGCGTTAGTCACCGCAATACCGCCAGCCGTATAGCCGGTACCCGATACCTCATTGGTAGCAGAGTAAGCCGTAGTGGCAGCGTTAATGGTGGCCGTAGTTACGTACAAAGCTGCTTTAAAGGTGTCGGCAGCAGTCGTTCCACGGGTGGGCGCAGTGCCAAAGTTATGAGTCGCAGTCAATAACTGGCCCAAAAAAGAAGTGCACATTGATTGAGTGTTGGAAATGATAGTTCCTTTCGTGGGCTATGCCCATCTTAAGTTTGTGCTTGATAACCGCGATTGTTATTGCGGATAAAACTTATATGCCCTTGAGTAACACCAAGAATTTCTGCAATTTCCCTCTGCAATCCCTTGGCAGTTCTTGCAAATTCTACTTGCTCATTGGTTAATTTTGCTCGTCCATGCAATTCTCCAACACGCATTCTCATCTTTTGTTTTGCATCTTGCATGTTTTCTTTTCTTGTTCCAAGCTTTAAATGCTCTGGATTTACGCAAGCAGGCGTGTCGCATGAATGCATCACATCTCTTGTGTCAAGAGGACCATTAAAAAGTCTAAAAGATGCCCGGTGCGCAAGCTCATTTTTTGCTGGAGTCCTAAAAAGACCATATCCATTTTTCATGCGGTAAGCAGACCAAAGCCAGCAGCCATTCTCGGCTTTATGTATTTTTGACATAAAGCGTTCAACTTCCGACATTTTTTGCTTAGCCGCCACGGTAGGCTCCTTAAGCTATTGATGCGGCAATTAAATCCGCAAAGGGTGATTTCTTTAGGGTCACATGAACAGACCGATGCACCAGCTCAGAGTCTTTCCAATACTCAACCCAAGTGGTTAACTCGTTGTCATCTTCAAACGTTCCATCCTTGCGCTCAAGCAAAGAGTCGTCCATATCGCCGTAAGTGGTTGTGACAATCATCAAGCGCTCCTGATCAAAGCAGTGTTGTATGCATTAGCTGGCATGGTCACCGTGAATGTATTTGAGCAGCTCTTGTCTGATCCAAAGTCAATCACAGCAATCGAAGCATTGCTAGCCGTGCGATCATAAATCAAAGCGCAGCGTGCCGTAAATGCAGCAGGGTTCCATACAACGTTATTCCAGTTGATATAGGCTACGCCACTGTTAGCATTAAAGTTAATGCTGATCCCAGTCATCAGTTGCCCGCCAGCCGTATAGCCAGTTCCAACAACTTCATTAACTGAGCTGTAAGCAGTCGTTGCCAGATTCAAGGTGGCATTGCTCGTATAAAGCGCCATGTAGATGGAATCTGAAGACAAGTTAAAAACACCACCCGTATACAGCTGGTACTTAAAACTTGTGGTTTGACCTTGGACTATGCTCATGGTACGGGTTGAATCCTAGTTTGACCAGAACGATAAGCATCCTGGCGGTCCATACCATCGCCCAGCCGCTTAGCAATTGCCAATGCTTCTTTGTACTTGTTATCGTAAAAAGCGATCAAATCTTTATCGCCTTTTTGATAAGTGTAGGCTTCAACTAAAGTCCCGTACAAAAGCACAGAATCAAAGTTATTACCCAGCCAAGACTGACCGACTGCGTTTGTAATCGTTGACACTGGCACTGTAAAACCAACACCAGAATTACCCAAGTATGTATTGGCAACCGTCAAGGAATCACCAGCCACATAGCCAGTTCCGCCTGAAGTAATTGTTGCTGAAGTAACGACACCAGCCGTTACTACGATGTTTGCATAGGCACTTGTACCCGTTCCGCCAGACAAGGGAACGTTGTAGTAAGTGCCGCTCACATACCCAGAGCCGCCATTGGTAATCGCTCCAAAAGCCGTGATAGGCGCTTGAATAATGGAGTCTGGATAAAAGAAATAGTGCAGCTCTGCGTTGTAGTTCTGATCCGGCGTAGGACCGACCATGAACGCCAGATACAAAGGAGCCGAGCTCTGCGGACCAAACAAAGCATAGTGCCTTGGCAAATTTTGATAACTTGAAGTTGGATAGCACTCACGAATAAAGTTCACGTCTTTATTCAAAAGATACAAGTAATCCGTCTGGAAAACTACCAGACCAGATACCGCCCCAATGTTGTACTGAGACAAAGTTATCGTTGTTCCAGAAACACTCAAAACCTTGCACTGGTTGCCGATATTCGTACCGGAGACAGACTGACCAGCAAAGATGCCCGTGTTAGAAGCAACAGTGATTGTGTTTGTGCTTACAGTTCCTGTGGCTGTGGTACTTACACTTGAGTAAACCGCCAATGAATAAGGAGCAAGAAAATCATTGGGGCAAGCCAAGTAGGAATTACCAGCAGTCAATACGCCAGTCACGTTCTTACGCAATGACGGAAACTGAACAGAGTTAAATACCCTCTGCTCAGCTTGCGTGATAAACGTATTGATGTTAACCGTCTGGAACGTGTATTCCAGATACGAGTTAACTTCAGTGACTAGCTGGCTGTAATTCATGCCATCGGACCCCGAGCATAAACACCACGCTCAGCTGCACCCGTGCCGCGAATGCGAGTCTTGCCTTCAGGCACTACTTCATTGCCGGTGTTTGAATCTTTGTCTGGATCAATACCCAGCGTATCACGCATGTGCAAAGGAGCCCCATCCATGCGATGAGGCTTTGCATACTTGGCTGCGGGTTCGTTATGAACAACACGGGGTTTAACGATAGCCGGACTATTCTTTTTAGTCGGCTTGACAATTTTAGCTGTAGCCATATTAGCCTCCACGCTGATAGCCAGCCCGAGCCAAATTGCGGCCAACAGACTTCATGCTATCTTGGTTAACACCAGCAATACCGCCCTTGGCGTAGTGCTTGATCTTGCCGCCTTTTTTGAGCTTGCTCAGATCGGTTTTCTTGTGCTCATGCAGCTGCTTGTCGTGCATACCAAAAGCCTTTTTAATCAGCTTTTTGTCTTCTTTGATGTCATCGTGTTTAGCCATCATTAGCTCCTTTAGGATGTGGAAATTGTAACTTGACCCACAGAAGTTGTGGAGATTAAATTGTTTGGCGTTAACACGGAATCAAACTGTGAAGCTCCGCCAATCGGGTTCCATCCCCACTGAATATCCCTTGAGCCACCAGAAGGCAAACCAAGCGCATTCAATCCAGAAGTTACATAAGTAATGTCAGGTCTTGGCTGACGCACCGCTTGAGGATCATCAACCGGATACATGCCCAATTGCAACTGCGGCTGATCTGGGTCCCAGCATTCTGGGCAAACTTTCAGCTGATAGAGCTTGGTCTTAATGACCTCCATCTTCAGCTGCTTGAGTTTATACCGCTGACCGCATCTATCGCACTCAGCAATTGAATACTTGCCTGATGCAAATCTGTTGCCCATTTAGACCCCGCCACTACCCAAGAATTGCTGGCGCGGAACAAATCTAATAGCTGCTTTTTCCCTGTCCTCACCAGCAGCCAAATCAAACTGTTCGTCGTAAGCCGCCTTGAGCATCTGAACCCGAGGCATTAGCTCCGGCACTTTCATGGAAATTTGGTACGCCAAACCTGCAGCCACTGCTGGCAAAAAACGGAAGTTCATGTCTTGTACATTCGGGCCTTGCCCTGCATCCTGCACACGACGCAAGCGCCAATACGCAAACGTATATGTAGTGGATGAATCTGGTGTGGGCCATACAGTGATTGCCGGTAGTTTAGGAACATAGACCGCAGCGCCAAGCGAGTATGCCGATGCGGTTGTGTTTGCCTGCCCCCTAAAGCAGTTCTGTAAGGTATTACCAGAGATGTACGAGTAATAAATGATCTCACCGCTTGTAGAGCCAAGCTGGATATAGCCGTTAGCAGCCAATCCAACCGTGCTTGAAAGCGTGATAACCGTATCCGTAGGGGCTACCGCAGCAGCCGCCTGAATTGTTGTCGTAGATGTCTCGCCAGACATCCGTTGCACCCAAACCTGAATAGGGCGAGCCTGAGTCAGCTTGTTTGGAATTGTCGCATAGGTAGAAACACTAATACGAGTAATCGTCAAGTCAGACTGATTGGAAGTGCTATTTGCGTTTGTGCGAATGACGTGATCTAACAAGTCAATCGTATCGGTTGGCAAAGGGTATGTGTTCAATCCTGGCGTCAAGGTAATCACACCCTGATCAATTGTCCACATGTTGATACCACGGTTTTGCCACTCGATGGTCATCAAATTCATTGACCTGCGTGCCGTACGCAAGTCATATCCGCTACGCATTTCACGACCAGCTCTCTCCCATGCCTCCTCTGCTATTTCAGCAAAGTCAAGGTCAAAGTTGGTCGTTCCAGTAGTCGTACCGGAGTTGATAGACATGATTAAGCCTCGGCTGCTGGAGTCTCAGGTGTAGCGGCAACTTCTGCAACAGGCTCATCGTCTTCTACGATAGGCAAGTCCAACTGCCCCGCCAAATCAGCGATGACAACGATCAAGGCAGGGTCTGGCATCCCATAAGCATTAATCTGGTGCTGAGCACGATGATTCAGTTCATCATAAATAAACTGTGCGTCTTCTTTGCTAATCTGGATCATTTCTTTTTCCTTGCGGTTTTAGCCGAGTTAATAAAGTCCTGTTTAGTAGGAGCGCCCTTAGAGCCGACTTTTCTCATCTTCTCTTTGGAGCCGTGTGCAATACGCTCTTGCTTAGCATGAATGTTTGCGTACAAACCGGCTTTGCCGCCTGCGGAAAACTGCTCAAAGTCAGTGTCATCGCGGCGTTTTTTCATCCTACCTTTAGGCATTTTGCTGGCGCTAATAGCGCCCATTCCGCGACTTGACATCAATTGTGCATCCCCCTGAGTGTCTCGGCTAGGCGTGCCCGTTGCCCCAGTTTACCTGGAGCCTTGGCAGCCTTAGCCAATTTCTTGGCTGGAATCTTTTCACCTTGAGGCACACCCAGTTGCTTGTGCAATGCACCCGCCCGAGAGATTGCGTGTTGGATCCATTTCTCAGCCATGACTACTCCTGATTAATACTTACCGCCGTGGCACAGATGCTTTTGGTGTTTGTGCAAGTGCTCAACAGCTTCGTGATGCTTGTGGTGACCTGCGGCGTGTTTGCCGTAGTGTTCATGGTGATGAACGTGACCACCAGCCTCATGCTCTTTCAAATGATGAACCATGTGCTTGTGCTCATGGTGATGAGGAGCGTGACCGTGAGGATGAATAGGAGCGTGTTTATGAGACATGATTTTCACCTTATTTCTTATGATGCATCTTGGCTTTGCCGCCATGCTTCAGACCAGTGGTGCTGCCGTGCATTTTTTCTTGCAAGGCGCGAGTGTGACCTTTTTGCTGGATAGCGTGCTCGCCATGAGCACGTTTCTTCTCGCCGTGCTCAATAGAAGTCAGACCCTTGTGCATGGTGCGCACTTCTTCCTTCATTTCTTTCTTGCCGCCAGCAGCTTTCTCAATTACTGTGCCGTCAATCTTGCCGCCTTTAGCGTAGTGGTGTTTGGCGTGAGCCTTGCCGCCATGCTTTAAGCCCATCTCGCCCATGTCTTTAGACTTAGGCACATGGTCAGCAGTCATGTGACCGCCTTGGTGCATGTGCATGTGGTGCTCAGCCATAGCCAAATGGTGATGAGCCAAATGCTTGTGGTGAGACTTGGTTAAGCCACCATGAGCCATACCGGGAGCGCCTCCCATAGGTGCGGCTGGAGGAGCCATAGGAGCTGCCATTGCTGGACGAGCTGGGGCGGTGCGACGACGAGCTGCTGCCGCACCCATTAATGCGGACATTGCCGCTGCTGCTTTAGGACTAGTTGCCATATCACCACCTCTTTTGAAATGTTTGCCTTTATCGGCTTCTGCGAAATCACGCCCAACAGATTGAGGGACGTGAACCTTTTTTGCAAAAGCCTTATTATGGGCTATTGCTTCCATAAAATTATGTTGTTTTTTGCTTGTGCTTGGCATATCAGAATTTTACGATCCAACCTTTACCAAAAGCAAAACCAACAGCTATTGCGCCAATCCAGATCAATAGCTTGTTGATAACGGTTTTACCAACTTGTTTGTAGAACTCGCCAGCCAATTCTTCAATGGCAATCTTTGCCGCTTCTTTGGCTATGGCTTGCTCACGTTCAGTAAGTTCGACGTCAGCCATATCAACAATTCCATGCTCTTAATGATTTATTGATGCGAGAATTCGGGTCTTTTTTCGTCTTCTCGCCGGTCAACTTGGCTTTCATCCCCTCCATACGGGCGCAAAAAGAGTCTCGGCGTTTGCCGCCCTCTGGCTGCGGAGGCTTCAGGTTCATGCCTTGTGCCTTCGCAGAGGCTCGACCCTTGGCGTTCAGTCCGCCCTTGGGATTCTTGCCTTCTTTGCGCGTCCATGCCGGGGATTTCATTACGTGCTACCCACATCTGCGTTTGCAATCAAAACGCCTCCAGCAAAGATGCTTCCAGTGTACGGTCCACCCGTGCTGGCTTTCATCTGAAACTGAATATCCGTTCCGCCTTCATGAGTGACGGGCACCGAATATGGGACGTTAAAAATCTGCACAAAAGGAGACTGAGACAATACGTTTGTGTTGCCGCTGTAACCCAATGGATAACCCAAATAGTTATCGCCTAGAACAGGCAAGTTGTATTTGTTGTACTCAGCAAAAGTCATGTAAGTACTGGACGTGAATCCAATGCTTGCGTTTGCTTGTACATAAGACAAATAGAACGTGTAACCCTTTGGCACAGTGTAGATTGACATCTGCGACTGACCAATACCAATGTTGATTTGGGCATAAAGCACAGAGTTGTTTTTGCAAGTGATGGTTCCTGCATTAACGCCATTGGTAATGTACAGACCGTTAATTCTTAAATAAGAGTTAACTGTCGTCACGTTTGTTGTGCCGTTTAGCGTAATGGTTTCAGACAGCAAGTTGTAGTTTGCATCTAAACCCATGACCAAAACGTTTTGTGTATCCGTAGTTGTGGATACCAAAGTCATTTGAACGGCAGAGCTTGGATAGGCATAAGCGCCACCAGACTGCGTGAGTCCTTCCCAGCAGGGTCCCAATGCCGTTGATCCAACCGCAGTGCTGTATCCAAAAAGTTCAATTGGATAGTGCAAAGCCACTTGGCCGCGAGCAACCTGCAGCTCAAAAGGCTCATGTCTACCATTTCTGGTAATTGAAGAGACTTGTGCTCCCATAACTAATCTCCTTGAGTTGTAAAACCAAGGGGCCGAAGCCCCCCGAGATTAATTAGTCGAAGTTACCGTATGGGTAAGTCGTTGCGTTACCAATGTTCATGTCGTTCTGGTTATAGCGAATAGTCACTTCAACTTGACCAGATGTCAAACCAGCAGCAGTCGTGGTCATTGCCAAAGTAACAACCACTTGACCATACCAAGCTGGGTCTTGACCAACGTATGGGTTTTGGAAATCTTGCAGCGTAGCATTTGAGTTAGCCAACTGAGAACCAACAAAAGTAGCCGTGTATCGCTGTGCGGCTGGGCTGGAGATGTTGGCAAACGTAGCGTAAACACCAGTAGACGTTGCAAAGTTATTTGAAACGTATGGCTGAATTGCGCTCACAGCAACAGGAGTACCGGCGCTATCCTTTGGCACTGTACCAATATCAAGGATCACATCAGTGATGTTGCAGCTGTAAGGAATATAGAAAACTACGCCGCGATAAACCAAGTTGGTAGCGTCAGCAGTTGGAGCAGAAGCCTTTGTAGGACCGCTATTGCTGAATACGCCAGACTGAGGGGTCCAGATCGTTGCGTTGCTATTGGGGATGTTGTTTGAGGCAACAAACTGACCAGAGTTGCCACCATAGTTTGCACCAGGTGTAGTAACAGAAAAATCCAAAAGAGCCGTTTGAACGAGATCGGTATAGCCAACATCGCGGTTAGGGCCGAAACGGTTTTGCCCAGACAGAATTGGGCCTGAAAAGGTGGAGCGTGCCATGACAGTAAGTCCTTATGCAAAAGATAACGTGCCGATTGTTGCATCATGACCGCTGGGGCGGCTGGTGGCACGCTTGAATTCCCCAGATGTCTCAATATACACCATCTAAAAAAATAGTCAACAAAAAGGGGGCCGAAGCCCCCGATTTTTTTACCAACCCTAAGATCAGTATGTGCCGTAAATACCCAATGGGTCAGACCAACCAAATGAGTAACGCTCACGAGACTTGTAACGAACGTTCCCTGTGTCAAAATCCCCGTCCATTGAATTTTGCAATGGGGTGCGTTCGAAGTGCTTCATGCCGTTAGGCACGTCGGTCAACAGGAACCAAGCATTAGGCGCGGTCAAGAAGTGGTTAATGGTGTAACCCTCTGGGATCGAACCATTGTTCTCGATAGCGTTAATGTCGTTGTTGTTAGTACCAACGCGCAGTTTAGTTTCGAGCAAACGGGTTGCAACGAACTGCAGTGCTGGAGGAACAATCAACTTCTTGGGTTTAGCTGCAATCAGCAAGCCACGTTCATCAGTCCATGCGGCGATTTGAATCACAGCGTTTTCCAACGATGTTTCATTCAAGTCAGCAGGGGTAGATGGGCTGTTGCTGTTAGTGCCACCGTTCACCAAGGGGTGAGCGCTGTTAAACAAAGAAACGCCGTCACCACCAACATAAGCAGAGTTGAAGCCGTTGTTCAAGACGGCAGCAGCTTTAACTTGTTTGGTGTAAGCCATAGCACGAGCCAAGCCTTTGGTGTAACGAGCAGACAGGCTGTCGTACAGGTTATCTTCAATCGCTTCTTCAGTGATTGAGAAACCCAAGGCGATGGTTTCGTGGTTATAGCGAGTTGTCCATGCTTCTTGTGCATTGTCATAAGCGATGGCGGAGCCTTCGTTCTTAACAGGTGCAGCAGAGAAACCAGACAGTTTCGTTTCTTCTTCAAAGCTACGCTCCGAGGTTTCGGTTTCGTAGATTTCTTTGTGCTCTTCGCCGTAGCGTGCATACTCCAAACCGAACAAAGCGTTCAGACCTGGCAGCAATTCTTTGAGCAGTTGTGCGCGTGAAATAGCCATTTTAAATTACTCCTTAGACGGTGATACCGTTGTAATAGCCATGAGTTCCCTGATTGAACTTAACCAAAATCTCAGGATATTGGTTGAAAACAATCGTGGCCGATGCGGTGATAGCTGGGCTAGGTGCAACGTTCACAGTCAGTGAAGTAGAGCCAGCCGATGCTGCTGCAGCGATGAAGGAACCAGTAGCAATGTACTGACCGTTAGGAGCAATGCTGCCAATATCAGTACCAACTGGCAATGCTTGAGGAATAGCAGCGCAAGTGATAGTGGTAGAGGAGATGCTTGTGTAAGTGGTTGTACCCAAAGACACAACGGTATCAGGAACCAAACCGATAACACGCAATGGGACGGCAGAAGTCGTCGTCAAAGATGTTGGGCTAGTTGCGCCGATTAACGAATCGCCAGTGTTGACGTTACCAGTACCAGCTGCCCAAGAGCGGTTGATACCAACGTTTTGACCAACCAAAGCCATAGAGCCAGAAGCAAGAGTACCGGCAGAGGCTAAAGCCACTACTTTGAACACTTGATCAGGATCATCAGCAACAATTGCTTGAGCATCGCCAGCCAAAGTGTTTGCAGGCCAGTATTGGCTGAAACGCTTTTGTTTGGTCACTGGGTCTGTAAAAGTGCAGCCCAAGAAGATGCCAACAATGTTTTGAGTTGGGGTTGCCAAAGTACCGTTGCTAGTGGTGATGGTAGACTGAACCACAAAACCAGTAGACAAAGCTACGATGTCGCCATAGTACAAGCTACTTCCGTAGTTGTACTGGATAGGTAAATAACGAGTGGAACCCGCAAATACCTGACCTCCGATCAGATTGACCGGCTTGAACCCGTAAGGGGCCGAGACAGTTGGATAAGCCATTTAGGACTCCTAAAAATTAAGATTTGCCGAATGTAACCTCAGAGCGCCTGTCTTTAAACAGAGGCATACGAGGATCACTATTGCGCATGAAACTATTATCAACCGACTCCATCTGAGCTGTGTTTTGCTTGGCGTAGTATTCTGCCGCCTGTTTCACAAACTCCTCTGGTATCCGGCATAACAATAGTCCGCCGACTTCAATGCCACCTTTAAATCTTCCATCATCCACTTCATGCATCATCAACTCTGGATATTCCTCGGCTTTGCAAGGCTCATAACCTTCGCGCAAGCGCATAGAAATATTCTTCGGATCTGCATTCCCTACCATGCTAATGCGGATATAGCGGTGCTCCCATCCTGGACGGGGATCCGGCATTGGCAGTTGCTCTGGCGGACGCCATGCATCTGGTCGCTGCATAACAGCACGGGTTTCAGTTTCACGAGGTTTACGATTCTGTTCTGACATGATTAGTTTCCTTTACGAGTTTTTTCAACTTGACGTGCATAGTCCTCTAATGAGACACCAAGACGCCTTGCAATGTTTGCTTGACTTGCAGTAAGTACGATCTTCTTGGTCGCTGTACTTCTACTTGCCGGTGCAACATTTGATCTCTTAGGTGGAGAAGAAGCTTCCTCCTCAGAGCTGCCTTCAAAACGATCAGGGAACCTATTACGCATTTCGGAATCAATTCTTCGGTAGTACTCTGGGCTAGATGGATTAATTCGCTCATCTTGCGTCAGTTCCTCGTGAATAGCAAGCGCATAACTAGTCATACGCCGATCACTTCCGAACCAAGGATTCTCGCTTTTCCACGCCTCCGCCTTTCGGTCTAGCTGCGGTGGTTGCGTTGTTTGAGTTTGTACCTCAAATTTTTCTTCTTGTAAAGGAGGAGCTTTAAAATTATGTAAACGCTCAGCCTTTATAGTTACTGCGGTCAATTCACTTTGGGCTTCGGCTAGTGCCTCAGAATCGCCCATTTCGTATGCCGCTTTGTATTTGGATTTAGCCGTCTGCAATTCATTTTCAACGACTTTTTTAGCCTGCTCTAATAGAGCTGTCTGTCCTTGACTCAATGAACCTTTGAGCTTTTTGTTCTCTTCAACGACGTTTTGGGCAAGCTTTAAAGCTTCCTCACGTTCACGCAAAGCCGCTTCTTTGGCTCGGCGTTCATCGTGATAACCCTTAGTAAAGTGCTTGATCCGCTTCTTTACTGAATCGTTGTAAGTCTCTAGCTCATCGTCAGAGAACTCTTTTGGCGGCTCATCAGCAGGTTTACGGCCACGATCTTGTGGAGGAGTATCGTCCACAATCTCAATGTCAGCCTGCTCTTCTTCAACCTTTTCAGGTTCGTTTTCATCTGGAAATTTGTATGCTGTAACCATGATTAATTCCCTGCTCGTTGAATACCACGGGGGTCTTGTACCTTGGCTTCCACTTGATCATCTTTAATGATGCGGAATTCTTTGCCGTGTATTTTGATCCGTGTTCCTGTATTAGGACGGACAATAACAAAATCACCTTCTGCGCATGAAGGCCCAGATGGGAATCGTGCTTTGTCTTTATAAGCGTCTGGTCCCAGTTTGATCACGAATAATACTGGCGTCAGTAACTCTTCGTAATTCATCGTTGAACCGGCTTTAATCAACCCGCTCTCATATTCTTCATCCACTTCGGGTAATACCGTCAGTAAATGATAAGTCTGAGGCTCAGGCAGTTGCTTGGCTTTTTCTTCTGGATTCTGATTCAGAATGCCAGATAAATCCACAGCTTGGACATCAAATTTTTCCATACTTTCCTCGCAGGGGGCTATGAAGATAGCTCACCGGTACGCCCCCGCCATACCGGCTCACTTTGATTACTCGTCTTCTTCCTCTTTAAAACGCTTCATCATGGTGTCAATCTCCCCTTTACAGAGAGATATTCCTTTGAGGACACCACACATTTCAGAGTACTCCGCATAATCCCTGGCGCTCTTCCCCGCCAAGGCTATGGCATATTGATCTTCAATATTTTTTAGCTTACTTAGTAAATGCTCTAGGATTTTCTGTTCCATTATTTACCTTTCTTCTTTTCTTCTTTGGGTTTATTTTCTGCCGCCTTTTCAGCCAGCATCATCTTGTGCATTTCTTGAGAAGCTTTTAAATGAGATAACCGCTCATCTTGAGCCAGCTTCATATTCTGCTCTTGCTGTTTAAATGCCAAGTCTTGCTGGTGTTTTTGCGCAATAGTTTGCAGTTTTTGCTGGGATTCTGCCAACATAACTTGCTCTGCAATCTGCGGATTTGGACCGGCTTTTTGCTGCATTTGCTGAGCCTTGATTTGCAGTTCTGCTTGTTTGATTTGAAGCTCTCCGTCCACCTTTTTGGCTTTGGTTGCAGCTTCTTGAGCTTGAATTTGCAGCTGCTGTTGTTGCATCTGGATCAATGGGTCTTGAGCCTGCTGCTGTGCTTGCTGCTGAGCCGCTTGTGCCTTGCCCATCTGCAAGACTTGCTGCGCAGCCTGAGCCGTAAGCTGAGAAATCTGCACTTCCAAGTCCTCTGGCAGGTCTTGATCTGGAGCTGGTAGCGTAACGCCCAGCTGTTTTTCAATTTTCGCTCGGTATTGGAACGCCAAGTGCTCAGATATGTGAGCCATAATGGCTGCGCCCATCTGTTGGCCCATAGGACTTTGCCCAATCTGGGCTGCAATGGTCGGGTCTTGCATCATTGCCTGATGAACCGCAATGTGCGCATCGTGATCTTGGTAAATAAACGCCTTTGTTGGCTTTCCTTTTAAGAATGCCATGTTCTCGGACACAGGATCGCGTGGCTTTTGGTCGTCGTCTGTAGGAACGAGCTTCTCGGCGTCTTTAATACCCAAAACATCCAGCATTTGCCGGTGTAATTGGGGTAAATTGTAGATCTGAGGCGCTTGCTGAGCCATCTGCATCGCAGCTTGGTACTGCATGATGCGCTGAGCCATCGTTGAGCTGTTCGGATCACTGACCGGAATGACTTCAACCAAGTCAAAGTCACTTTGCTTTGCGCTTTTATCAGCATTTTCAGGATCATATTCATAATCCTTGGGTGCAAAATCACGAATCAGGGGCTTCAAAAGCTTGAATTCCTGCTTCATGGAGTAGTGAACCCGAGCCTGAACTGCGCTCATCGTCTTTAACTGACGTTCCAAGAGAGCCAAGGTCGTGCCAACTGGAGCATTAGCAGACATATCGCTGATGTTCATGTCAGCAATCGCGCCCAATTTCCTTGCTTCGTCAGTAATATTACCCAACAAGGTAGACAAAACTTGGCTTGGCTCCTTATAAGGGAGCGTCATGATGTTGTCTTTGATGGATCCGCCTGGAACGTCCACATCCCTGAACTCGCCGGGAGCAATTGGAGTGTCATCTCCCTTAACTCGCAATCCACGAGCCTTCAATCCACCGGGTAAGTTAGCCAGCGAACCAGCGTCCACCAGCTGTCTCAAGATCATCGTACCTGCACGGGCATATCCGCCAATCAGGTTAATCAGACCAAAGCCGTAAGCACCAAAGCCGGGGATATATGTGTACTGTACAAAGTGCTGGCGCTTTAATTTTTTCTTGTCGTCCTCTTTCCAGTTACGACGAATAGCTAAAACTTTATTAGAGCCGCGCTCAATCGTGACTACATAAGGCCGAGCGATTTCATCCGGGTCTTCATCGTAGTCAATAACAAGGTCAGCGTGAATTTCACATATCTGATACCTGTCATCATCAGTAATAGAGTATCCTGATTCATCAGCTTTCTTTTTTTCAATGTCAGTAGGAATTTGAATGGGCTCACCCAGATCAACATCCCTGTAAAAACCTTCAACCTGAAGCTTCAATACTTCGTTCTTTGTCTTTCTCATCAAGTGCGTTACGCGCTCGCAACTCATAATGTTGCTAGCCCCGTAAGGCATGATGATGTCTTCAGCCCCTACATACATAGAGACTGGTCTACCCAAAGACAAATCAACGTAAATTTTCTTAAACGCTGATCCAATTAAACCAAGGTTTAATAACATGCGCTCATGTTCAGAGCGGTACTCTGGCATCTTCTCTACCAGCGTGTAGTTCATGTTCTCCTGAACTCGGGCAGCCGCTTGAATCTTCAAACGGTCCACCGCTCCCATAATTTCCGTCTTTACCGGACCCGCCGCAGGAAACGTTTCAGTAATTGTCTCCGACTGGAAGCGTATGGCAGCTTCTGTAAGCACCGTGCTAAAAACACCACAAGCACCGTTCCAAGGCTCCGTTCTTTCTTCATACTTCATCCCCAAAACTTCAAGACCCTTGACATAGTTCTCTGCCCAGTCCCGGCGTGAATGTATATCCCCATCCACCAACTCCATTAGTTCACCAGCCAAAGACTGAAGCTCACCCTCAGTCATCTGCTCAGCTAAGTTGGCATCGAAGTCATTTTCTTTCTCAGGAAACATATCAATCTCAAGACCACCAATGCCAATGTGCATCGCCTCGGGATTTTCCACTTCAATTTCAATGTCCGGCTCCACAGTATTCAACTGAGGAACCCCAGAATACAACGCCTTGTCTACTGACATATTTTGACCTTAATAGTAAGCTTTACGCCGTTTCCAATATTGAGGCTCTTCTTCCTCGTCACTTGGAAGCCTTAAAAAACCACCTTGCCTAAATCTAATCAAAGCTTGGCTCGAACTATCAACATAGTCGTCATGCTCCGCATTCGGGAACCTCGCCATCTCTTCAATCAAATCATCCGCCCACCTTTTATCAGGTGCCCACACCTTACCAGAATTAAACAAATCGGCAACACTGTTCAAGCGCACAAACTTGTCATTTCCCCTCGTGGGAGTATATTCGCTAACCGGAATTCCCATCTGCCTCAATTCAAAAATCAACGGCGCTCCAGCAGCCTTCGCCTCAACAATAAACGCATCTGGCTGCCACTCCTTATAACCCTCTAAAGCCGCTTTTTTCAGAGCAGGAAATTCCAACTTGTCCCTATACGCATCTAACAAAATAATGTGCTTATCTGTCGGGTCTTCATTCAAACTGAACACGCCCCAAGTCGTACATGCCGAGTAGTCAGCCCTCTCGCTTTTCGTAAAAGCCGTGTCCCAACTCTGGATAATAAAATCACAAGGAGGCGGTATATCATTCTTCCACCTTTTCCAAGACTCTCGCTTAATAATCGCTCCCTCTTCACCCGTTGGTTGCTGTTGGTACTGAGCGTTCCACTTATATATCCCAATCTCTTCCTTAACCGCTTCCAATTCCTTAAGCGGCCAGAACTCAGGCCACAAAGGATTCCCGCTGGGCATGATTGCCGGTAACTCAATAACCTCCCACCCCTCACCTTGGGCGTTCCTCAATATCTTTCCCGTCAAGTCCTTATCCGACCAGCGGGTCATCACAATCACCATTCGCCCACCTGGCTGTAAACGCTGACGAGGACCAGACGTATACCACTCAAACACAGAGTCAAATACCGTCGGGTCACTCTGCGCTAACCTTGCCTCCTGCTCCGAATGAGGATCGTCAATGATCATCAAATCCGCACCCTTACCCGTCATCGTTCCGCCTACACCAATGGCAATATATTCCCCCTGCGCATTCGTATTCCACTTGCCCGCAGCCTTACTGTCCGACGCCAAACTCACACCAGGAAACACCATCCCGTACTGCTCAGAATCTACTAAGTTCCGCACCTTCCTACCAAAGCCCACAGCCAAGTCTGCCGTATTTGAAGACTGGATAACCTTCTTGTCAGGGAACTTACCCAAGAACCAACTTGGCAACAAATAACTAGCAAACTCAGACTTAGTATGACGAGGAGCCATATTGATAATAAGACGCTTACAGTTCCCATCTACAACCTCCTCAAACTTCTTGGCCATCACCGCATGATGCCGCCCATGCACAAACCCCGGCCACATAAACTTCACATAGTCCAAGAAACTTGACTGACACTTCTCCCGTGTCTTAGCCTCCTTGTACTCCGTCATCTGCTTTAAAAACTTCTCTTGTTCACTCTTAGGCAGCTGAGACAACAACTTTTCAATCTGACTCATCTATGCCTCCAAGGTCCAAACACAATCGGCAACACCACAAACCATATCACCCCCAGTATCACCAACCACATATCTTCCTTCTTCACTTTAACTCCTCGTGCGCATCAATCGTCCTGAAGTTGATATACACCGGCCTCACACTCCTATCCATCCCCTTTTGTTTTTTCAATATCCCCAATTTAATCAGCCGGTTAATGATCTCATGCGTACTTCCCAAGCTTTTACTCTTCCTAAACGCCGTGATCTCCCTCACCGTAGGTCCACACCCATACTTCTTCCAAAACTCATCTACATAAAAAAACACATCTTGCTGCGCTTTTGTCATACTAACCTCTACACACTGCTCATAAGTTAGAGCATTTCGTTTATGCGTCATCTCACTATTTACTACTTTAGTTGGGTGGCACCGTAAACGTTTATGGTGCCTCCCTAAAATAGTATTCATTATGGCCTTCTCCTTTAAAGCCATAGTTCTCAAAAACTTCTCAATTTCCGTTGCCATTTTTTTTATAAATTTTTTTACGCTTGGTCAAAATCGCTGATAGGGGGGTCTTCTTGGGAAGAATTTTCTGATTGAGGTTGGGAAGAATTTTCTGATTGAGGGTGGGGAATAGTATGCAGGGGTACAAGTGACTCCTGCTCTCCATCAAGTGGGGGTGCGGGGGCGGTGGGTTCTCCGTCTGCAGGATTTTCTCCAGCCGTCAGTTCGGTTAGTAGTGACAACGCGTCTCGTTCGACCACATCTTCAGCCGTGCCATTCATTAGAGCCGTGATCTCTTTAAGAATCTTGGCCTTGATGTCATCGCTTGAATGGATGACCTTAGATTCAGTGCGGTGGGTGAAGAGTGAAACCTCTGTCATATTGCCGATTGTCCGTGCCGCTTGCACCTTTACCGCCTGACTTGTCTCGGGATCAATCAAGACATTCACCAGCGAGGAGACAGCCAAGGAGCGTAGACCCTCGGAGGTTTGGTATTTCATCGCTTCCTGTGCCTGCTGTATCGCCTGCACTGCATCGGCGATCTTAGGTGTATGCCTGAGCTTACTCGCCTCGACTGCTACTCTTTGCGGCGTTGCTCTGGTGTTATAAGCCGCTCTGTATGCTTCGCTTCCCTTCTTCCCCTTCGCTATTTCCTCGGCAAAACGTCTTTGCTTGTGAGTCAGTCCTTTGCCTAGTCCTGCCAGTATGTCTATTTGGGGTAATGCTGCTGTTACTGATGATCGAGCCATAGTGCCGTTCCGCTCCGCTGTTAATGGGCGCATGTTACCAGAACATAACCCGAACGCAAAGACCACCAGGCAACGAGCCATTACCCGCTACCCTGGCTCACAATGGCAAATCCACCGGCAAAGCGAAAATGAATCAATAAGTGCTAAGGGTTAACACTATTAGGGTTTTTGGTGCACATGCTAAGTGATTGATTTTAAAGAACATTTCAAAAGCTGGCACGATTCTATTATGATATATAGTATAGGACACAATATATTGCATCCTATAAATGCAACATAACCACAGCATCACATTAACCAAGGAGAAGACGATGAAAGCGATAGACCTAGATCACTACATGGTGTGGCAAGCCGCCAAGTTGATGGAGAAAGAGGGCGGCAGTTTTGCCTCGCATATAGCGGAGGCATTTTTTGTGGCGGACTCGCACAACCGAGAGGCGCTGCTTATGGCGTTCGATGATCTATTTTGTGAGTTCTACCGCGAGTACAGAGGCGCGCAAATCAGAGGAGAGAAAAAATGAAAACGATTCAAGAACTGCGCGCATTTTGCGAGGGCGTCATAGCCCGCATGGACGAGGACGACTTGCCATCAATGGACGACTGGATTATGTGGGGAGGCTATGACATAAACCTAGCAGGGTATAACCACTCTGGACACGCCAGAAAAAGAAATCACGTGCACATTGAGGCATATAGGGACGACTGGACAAATAGTCTCGGCGAACCAATTCACGCTTTCACAATTTAAAGGAGCAACCACCGTGAATCAAGTCAATATGTATGAAGTTTTTTTGGCGTTGGACAAGCGCAAAGCGCAAGCCGATGCAATCATCAAATCGTTTACTGATGAGCAAGTGGCCGAAGCGTCCCGTGTCGCGCGGCTGTACCGCCACTACCATGAGGGATCAGTCAGCCATAAGGAGGCAATTGTTGAACAGTTGCAAAAAATCACACAGTAACCAAAGGAGTAACCACCATGAGAAAATTTTTAATCTATTCGCAATTTTGCACTATAGGCGTTTATCACGCTATCGATGAGCAACAAGCTAAAGATCTATGCGCTCAAGACGCCGGATACAAAGATGCAAAGAATATGACTGACAGATTGAATGAAGATTGGAATCTATTTATTAAAGATGTAACAACAAGCAGTAACAATCTGAAAGGGAAATCATGAACGACTATCAAGCCAACGGCTATGCCAACCGCAAAGAATACCTGCTCTCGCTTTGCGAGGAGTACGACCGAACCATTGTTTTTGCCTTTGCCGCCATGCTTGGCGCGTCAGAGGATTTTGACGGACTGGTCACAGCCCTTGAAGATTACGCAGAGGAGTTTTAATCATGCATCGCTACACATACTCACCCAGTCAAGAACAAGTAGAGCGCCGCCGCGCCGCAATGATGGACTTTTTCGCCGTCCTCGTTTATAGCGCCGCGCTTACTTTGCTGGCCTTGGATTACTTCGACATTTTGACATTCTGAGCGCACCGCACTTCAAGCCCTGCGTGCAGGGTTTGGGGGGCGACCGCCCAAACAGTAACAAACCGAAAGAATGAGAGATGAACAAGACAGAAGCAAGACGCCAAGCGCACCAAGCGCAGACCCTCGCGGGCTTGGGATTTAGTGACGCTGAGGCAAACCAACTGCGCCGCATCAGCATGACCCTCCGCCGCTGGTATGAACTTGAGTGCGGTATTGATGGGGGAGCCGTTGAACGTGACGAAATAACAAACCTCACATATTGGAAAAGCGATAGGACAGGCAAGCGCACACGATATGCCGACCGCGAGACGGGAGCAGTAAACCGCCTTCGCAACATCATTCACGCTCGCAACATCAGACAACCACGCGCAGAAGACCCGCTGTTGTCGTTCTATTTGCAGACTGACCCAAGAGGAGCGCCCCTCTACATTTTGCGCCCCAATGACGTGCCAGAAGGCAAAGAACCCGCCGCCTACTATTCGCGCGGTATCTGCATTTATTAAGGAGAACTGAAATGACCTACACAAACCAAAAACAAATTCGCGCCGCTTTTTGGGGGCAACACCCAGAAGCAGACCGCCGCAAGATCACCGACCATGCCGGAACAGGCAAGATGCACACGACCGACACCCGCTGCGCTTTTGTGGATTTTGTTGACCATCTGTGCCGATCAAACCAGATAAGCGAAGCCCTCGCAAACCGCACAACGCTTTGAAGGTGGACGCCATGAAATTCAACACCGACACAATGCCGCCTGTTTTCCTATCAGGCGCCCGCGATAGCTGGACAATTATCGTTCAAGGCTTGCCGATCTGTGACACAAAGAAAACCGCAGCCGAAGCCCTCGAAGTCGCCAAACTGTTCAAAGTGCAGCCGCATACGTCCTACTGGAACATTGATGAGCAAGCATATATTTTGCGGTCTGACGTTGACCACTTACAAGCAGACGAGGCCGCAGCCTTCACGCTGACGCACCCGAAGCCGCCAAGCCGCAAAGATTCAACCCTTAATTTATTTTGAAACGTGATGCCATGAAAACTTACACAGTCGCAATGAAATACGAAACCTGGTTTGAGACGCAAGTGGAGGCCGATGACGAAAACCAAGCCGAGCTAATCGCGTGGGAAGCGTTACGCCAAGACAATGACAACGATTACCTACATTCCGGCTCATGGACTGAGGTTCAAGTGGAAAGCGTGACGCCATGACCAAGATTTTGGAGCCATACGCCATGAAACACACCGAGAACGAATACATCCAGGCGGGATTTGATTTTGAAAAGGGGCGCAAACCCGCTCAAAGCCTGCGAGTAATGATCGAGGCCGAAGACATAGACGACCGCGCCGAAGCTCGCCGCCTGGTGGAGCAGGGACGCGCTGAAGCCCGTAAGTAATCTTGGAATAGTAACGAAAGGAAAATCATGAAAACAGACCAAGAGATTCGCCTAAAAATTAAGGCACTGTACGGCGGAAAAAATGCAGTAGTTAAACGTAATGGAGAGATACACGTCAGAGGGGTTATGCCCAATTCGTGCGTCTACGGCTGGTATCTATATGGGTTTACCGATGACCCATACACTGTAGACAGGCTCTGGGGTGTAGATAAAAAGCAATAGTAACGAAAGGAAAACCATGAAACCCGCTGAAAGATTCGCCTTAGATCAATGGCTTTTTAGCTACCCTGATGGCAAAACATACGAAGAAATAATTGCAGAAATGCAGCATTTTGCCAATGAATGGACGATAGAAAATTTTGACGCCTGGCAGGTGGTGGAGAACTTCACTATGGGACAAGTGGCAGAATTTATCGAAGACACGCGCATGGCTTTTGAGCGAGCCCTGCTTGATCTTGGAATAGTGACGACTCATGCATAGCCAAATCATCAGACTGGACACTTTTATAAAGACCTTTGCGCTGCGACCCGTAGAAGTGGCGCACTGGTTACTGTCCGCAAAGCGGGAACTGGACGCCAGCCGCCCAGTCACCTACACTCTAACCCCTGAGATGAGCATCACGAAACGGATTGAGCAAATCACGTTAATCTCGGAATAGTAACGAAAGAAAATCATGAAAACAGAACAAGAGATTCGCCTAAAAATTAAGGCACTGTAATTGAATGAAAGAAAGGAAGTTACCCAATGAGCAACGAACAAATAAAAATCTTGGTGAACATCGCAAAGATATGTCTTGAGCATAAGGACAGTTCACAGATTCTCGCTCGTGAATTAGGTTTATCTGATGAAGAATTAGATGCACTGTATGAGAGTCTTACCAATCAACACGTTTGAAGCAGAGCCTTGGATATTGCGTAAGCACTATTCAAAGCGTATGCCGTCTATATCCTATGCGTTTGGCCTTTATGAAGATGGATTGTTGACTGGTGTTTGCACCTTTGGTATGCCAGCGTCCCCATTCCTTTGCATGGGTGTTTGCGGCAAGGACAACAAGGACATGGTGATAGAGCTAAACAGGTTATGCGTTGACAGTAAGACTAGGAACGCCACAAGTTTCCTTGTCGGCAATAGTTTGAAGATGTTGCCCAGGCCAATGATTGTGGTCAGTTATGCAGACACGGCTCAGAACCATGTTGGCTATATCTATCAGGCCTGTAACTTCTTATTCACCGGAACCACAAAGGAAAGAACAGACATGGCTGGCAAGGACGGAGGACACTCAAGACACAATAAAGGAGACAGGACAAACAGGATAGATAGAAGCGCCAAGCACAGATATATATTCTTTGTTGGCAACAAGTTTGAGAAGAAACATCTCAGAGAACAACTTATGTATCCCGTAATGGATTTCCCCAAAGGAGATACCAAGAGATACAACGCAAGTGCTGAAGTACCAATACAACATATGTTGTTTACATGAAAGAAAGCCATGATCGAATTCGTCCCGCCCGTCAAAAACAAGTCCATATTCGTTGTCTACATCGTAGAGCAGAATGATGGAATAGTGACCGCCAGCACAGACTACATCGGAGACTCTGATGCAGTCTTGCAAATAGGCACAGAAGTCTTGTTTGCCCTGAATAGTATCGCCCACTACAAGTATGAGAACTTAGTAGTGAGCAATAAAATATCAAGCATGAGCCGTAATTGATTTTAGTAACGACTGACCGGCTTTAAAAGTGCCGTGTTTTTTGTGATGATCGTTGAAGTCAAAGCCAATGGTATCGCTTATCCAATATGGAAAGCCTATATCCTTGGCTGTTTTTTCGCCCGTTAAACTGACGTCATTATCGGCAACCACAAAACCACTAGATAATGTTCTGGATATTTTCAGCATATTACCGGCTGAGAAACAAACATAAATCTTGTATCTGGTTTTAAATGACTTCAGGCATTTTCTAATACTCAGTGCTGTAGCGTAACCCTCGCACAATATATTCATACCCTTATTATCGAATATGAACGAAGCATTAGAAGTTACTTGACCGAATAGAAACTTCTTCTGTCCGTCTGGGGTAATCATCTGGCAGCCGACCAAAGATCCGTCTATCCTCATGGGTATCACGAGAATCTGTACTCCGTCTTTTACCCATACCTTGCCGTACTCATCCTCAAAACCTTTGGCTTTGAGATAGTCGTGCTTGGCATCTTGGCACTGGTTCAGAATCCATGCCGCTTTGTTGGCAGCTTCTTTGTGGTTTTCGTTGGTCTTGTCCTGTGCTATTTTGGCTTGCCTGGCTAGTGACTTGATGTTTATGCCCGTGTCGTCTTCTGACTTCCAGATAGAAACTTCTGTGTCTGTAGCATGGTTTTGAACAAAGCCTATGTTACCCATCCACTTGACTGCGCCGTTGCGCTTTTTAGGGTGGTCTGAAGTGGGATAGCGCCTCCATGTTCCTAATGGTGGCGGCTGGTCAATGATGATGCCGTGTGCTTTAGCGAAACTGATGAAGTCCATTATTTCCCCCTCGCTCGGATTGCTTCAGCACACCAACTGGCTGCGCCTTCTGTTTGCCAGTGACTTTCACACAACTTAGCGCAGGCTTCTCGCTCCTCTGCAACTGCTCGCCTTGCAATGTCTACCGCATGGACTGCAAACTCTTCACGCTCTTTTGCTGTTGCCATCTCTGTATAACGCTCCAGCCACAGCAAGTCTTTCTCCTGAGCAATTTCAATTAACGCACCAGCTTTTCGTCCTATCTGTAAGATTTCTTCTCGTGTCATGCTTGTCCCCTTGCTCGTATGATTTCAGCGGGTTCATGGGGTTCGTAGAAACCTATGCCGTTGTCTCTGTTGTCAAACAACTTTGCACACGCCTCACGCTCTTTAGCTGCTACCAGTTTGGCAAATGCAACAATTTTAGCCTTGCATGCTTTACGTTCTTCTTCAGCACCAAGCTGTTTCAATCTGTCGCAAAGTGCGATAAAGCCAACAACGTTGAAGTCGCCGTCATGTCCAGCCACTTTGCAAACTCGCAAGATGTCCATTTGGATTTCGCGTTCTGTCATTTGCGTGCCCCCATTCCCTTTTTGTATGCGATGTTCATTTGGGCTCGTGCAAAGTCGATGAAACTCATGCCTGCCCCCTTGCTCGGATTGCTGCGGCACATTCTTTGCCAAACATGTGCTCTGCCACGTTTGATGATTCAGACTCACACAATTTTGCACACGCCTCACGCTCATGCTGTGCTACCAGTTTGGCAAAGGCTGTTGCTTCTTCCACCCAGTTATTTGTCTCGTAGTGAAATGAATCAATCACGCCAAGCAAATTGCTTTCTTTAGCCATCTCAATGATTTGTTCGTCAGTCATCTTTTTCCCCTTATAGATTTAATGTACTGTTTCAGTTTGTTGTCTACGAATCTGGATACTTCTGTGCTTGGAGTCATGACCTTTGTGGCATCTAATCCTCTAGGCCATACCCCAAACTTCTCCCTGTAGGTGTGCGCCATCCTGCCGTCTGACCATGCGTTGTACTTCTTGTAGTACTGCATCATTGACCAAAAGTCCTGTTTGCTTACGCCGCCCATCGTTCCCGACAGCTCATGCAATTCACCAGATACGTCAATGACTTTGTTCTTCTTCTCCCGCACAAAACCGCAAGCATGGCACGTATCCCCGCCCGTCCACAATGCGCTGCACCTTGGGCATTTGCTTGCCTCTTTCTCCTTTTTCGTTGGCTCTTTCTTTGCCTTTTCCCTTCCGTCATCTAGCGCATGTACGCCGTTGGAGTAGACATCTTCCCAGTCTTGTCTGAAACGAATGTAATTGCCGCTGTGGTCAAGCCAGACGCCATACTCTTTGCCTGGGTGACCACGCATGACACGGCCAAGCTGTTGTATGTGGCTTGATAGTGATTTGCTAAACGGTCTGGCTGATACACCGATCATTACGTCACTGCAATCAAACCCTTTGGTTAAGATGTCTGTAGCAATGAGCCCATGAATATCTGTATCGGCTTTGGCAAAGTCTTTGATGACATCTTCTTTGAATTCACCATCGTCTTTGTAGCTGATAGAGACAAAGTTATACCCGGCTGCTGCGAACTTCTTTTGTAGGTCTATGCCGTGCTCTACGCCAGAGCAGAAAACAATGGTCTTTCTGGGCTTGCCAAATATCTCATGCGTTTTCTTAATCCACTCGGCAACTATGTCGCCTGTGATTTTCATGCCCCTGTCTGTGGCGTCCGCTTGTGACCACTCGCCTGCGACTTTGGTAGCCCCTTCCATGTCGATCTCTTTTGCGATGTATACCTTTAAAGGCACCAGCACCTTGTCGTCAACCAGTTGCTTGGTTGTGACTGTAGAGATAACGTTGTCGTAGATTTTCCCTAAACCTTTGGTGAAGGGCGTAGCAGACAAGCCGACAACTTTAACGTCTGGATTGTTCTTGATGAATTCGACTGTCTTGGCTCTTGTCTGATGCGCCTCATCGACGATCAAGAGCTTGAGATCAGGTAGTTCTTTCCTGCGCTCAAGTGTTTGAGCCGAACATATCTGTATTCGTTCGGCTGGTCGGTTCCTCCAGTGCCCCGCCATCAGCACGCCGTGGTCTATGTTGTACTTGTCCAGTCGTTCACTTGTTTGGTTACATAGAACGATCCTGTCAAGAATCATTGCCGATCTGTTTAACTTCTTTTTGGTAGCCTCAAGCAGTGCAATTGCCATTTCTGTCTTGCCGCCGCCTGTGCCGAGGTAGAGCATTTGCGCCCTGTGCCCTGCTGCGAATCCCTCGCGCAGCTTCTCTAAGCCATCTTGCTGATAGCTTCTCAATTCGAGTCCCATATACTTCTCCACTACCGGGAAAGCCCCCGGCTTGGCTTATTAAACTGTTTGTAGTTTCTTGATTTTCTTCTCAAGATATTTGACTTGCTTCATCAGCTCTGCGTTTTGCGTCTGATAGCTGTCCCGTGATTTCTTCACGCCATCTAGTTCAATCTCCAGCACCCTGACCTGCTCTCGCAGTTCGTTGATCTGCTTTTCTGCATACTCCGGGTCTGCTGCCAGCTTGATCGTGAGCTTGTCTTCTAGCCTTTGGTTCTCTTTGGATAACTGGTCTATAGCCTCGTGAGCCTGCTCCAGATCGAATGAAAGCTCAGGCTTGACTTCTTCCTTGGGCTCTTCTTTGGGCTGCTCTTTCTTTGCCAGCTTCTTGCCAGGGTTGTTTCTCTCACGCACTTCGCCTTCATTGTCTACGTACTTGATCTTCTTTGGCTCTTCTCCTCGGCGCATCTTGGCTACGAATGGAACAGATACATCACACAGCTCTGCTATTTTTGCGCTTGAGAATGTTGACCACTCTACGTGTTTTAAACAGATGTTGACTGCGTTTCTCTTGTCCTCAATCGTTCTGGGTTTGCCGTGTTTGGAGTTGGCTTTCAGAGCATAGAGGATCGCTTCTGTCAGTGTGCCGTTAATGACTTCAGCTTCTATGCCGTGACGGGCTAGTTTTTTGACTGCAAAGTAGCGGTGAAAGCCGTCTGCTAAGTAGTAATGCACGCCGTCATGGAAAAGTACGATGAGCGGGAATTCATCTCCACGGCTCATGCTGTCTGCGTAATCATCAACCAGGTCTTGGTCGATCTTTGTTCTGATCTGCGTGCCGCAGTCAATCCTAATCTTGTTCAGTGATACTAATTTCATGGTTATTCCTCTTCACAATTCTCACAACCCGGATGGTCTGGGTCTTGGCAGTCTGGATGCGCCATATAAGCGCTAGACCTTTTCTTTTGAGCAAATGCTGCCCATCGTACGTAGTCTTGTTCTATTTCTTCGTATGTTGCCCTTTCATGGTCTTGTCTCATTTATTGCGCTCTTTAAGTTTAATGTTGATGATTGAGTAAATGGCGTAGGCTTTAACTTTATCTATGCCATCTCCGAATGCGTTCCATACTTCTTCTTCTGATAGTCCATTCCATTCTTTAGGTTTTTTTAGCTCCCTGTTTTGATTCATTACGTCTTCAAGCATCTTGAGATACTCTTTCTGCCTTTGCTCCATCACGCTGACCACTCTTTCAAAGCGAGCCATGTTTGCCTGCATGTTGGTGCGAATCATGGAGGCTTCGTACCATATAAAGTCTGGATTAATTCCTTCTGATACGTAACTTTCTTTGATCTCGAATCGCTTAAGTTCTTCGGGTTTCATGGCTTCTTTCCTTTAAGTTGGTTTAAAAAACTAACGGCATACTTGTTTTGATAATCCCCCTGAAAACGTTTTGTACCAAAGTGATCGCATGTGTACTTCACATCCAGATAACACTTAAAGCCCAGATCGTTGAGCTTTGTGCATAGGTGAATGTCTTCAGATATAAGACCTCTTTCCTCAATGGTTACGTTGCAAATAAGCCGTCTTTTCTTGCCGTTGTCCCAGTACTCTGGGGCGCTGTCGTATATCGCCTTCATGGCTTTTCTGTTGAGCCTGAGATACCCCGTAGGTAGGTAGCGAACGTGCAGCAGCTTAAGAGTTGGATCCCATACGTGTTTATCGTCGTCTTCGGGTCTATGGCTGTATCTCTCGTTGTCTGTCTTCATCCTGGCTGTTAGACCTACTACGTCTACGGGATGGTCTATTAAGTCAAAGAAGGCTTGAGGATCAACGCATTGGTCTACGTCCATGAAGATGATGTCATCTGCTCCGCCTTCATAGGCATCACAAAACAGATTGTTTCTAGCCTTTTGAATGACTGCTTCGTACATCCAGTACTGAAGTCCCAAGTTAATGGTTGGTCGCTCTTTAGCCATTCTGGCAAATATGGTTACAAGGTTTAGGGTCTGGTCGCACACTACCTTGCCGTCATAGGATGGGCTGATGATTTGTATTTTTCTCACTGTCTTTTCCTCAAAATAAGTCTGTTCTTTACTCTGTCTTCGGGATGATGTTCAACGTCAAAGATGTCGGCTTGTACTGCTAGTTCAAACAAATGAGGCCGCTCATCCCTGCCAGAAAACCAGCGCCTGATGGTTCGCGGGTCAACACCGATGAACCTGCCGACTTCCTGCTGGCTCACGCCCTTGGCCTCAAAGTAAGCGCGCAGCTCGTCAGTTGTCATTCCTGCTCCTTCAACCAGATTAAAAAACTGTCTACCGTAGCGTCGTTAAACGGCATGGACTTAACCTTATCGGCTATCTCTTTGAAAGCCGTTGCCCTGCCCACAGCTACGCCGTCGTGAAAGTTATTCCAGTCTGGGTTAAATGGTTGCCCCTTGATTGATTGCTTGACGGCTTCCTTGCGTACCTTGGATTCCATCTCAATACGGCTGAACTCTTCGTCTTCGGGTGTCATGCTATTCCTTTCTGTGTGGGTGTGTATCTTGCGGTCGGATGCGGGGCATTTTCAGGAATGGGTATGCACATATAAACAGCCGAGTACTGTCCGCGCGGAGCTGTATCCCAGCGGTCGATGTAAACGCCCCATACATTCTTAACGGCTTTGCGTATTGTTCTGCATGTGGTGTTTAACTGTGCCGCCAGCTCCTTTGCCTTTAAGCCGTCCTCACTGGCTAACAAAGCCTCACGAATATGCTGGTGCCTACTGAGTTGCATTTTTTTCCTTCAACTTGGCTTCATATTTTTCCGCCCACTCGTTCAGTTCATCTATCGTGTACCACGACTTCGCTCCATTTGTGTCTGGCGATGGTGTTGCTAATCCAAATACTTTTTGCAATCGAGACAGTGCATCAATTGCGTGACCAAGTTGTGTGTGGTAGTTGCTTTCCCGTTCGGCTTCAGCCCTCGCCCTCCACAAAGCGCAATCCAAATCATAGATTGCCTTTCTTTGGTCACGAATATGCTGTATGTATTCTTTTGTCATGTGTTCTTCTCCCCCTTGTCAAACCCCGCCATGAATCCTTTGTCCCATGCCTTTGCCCAGCAAATGCACCAC
>Ga0214166_1000208_pt1 | contig 31046 bp, 43 predicted proteins | sample TroBogepilimnion_27_FD_153005 | JGI IMG/M metagenome (GOLD analysis project Ga0214166, IMG submission 153005) | Freshwater microbial communities from Trout Bog Lake, WI - Practice 18AUG2009 epilimnion v3 | ecosystem: Environmental > Aquatic > Freshwater > Lake > Epilimnion/Euphotic zone ...
GGGTCAAACAAACAAAGCATTATCAGCCATTGTTTAGCGAAAGAAATGGTTATACCAATGTTTACAAGTGTTTTGGTTTAACTTTTAAATTTTTAAAGGTACAAGAGAAATGACACCAGCAATGCGTAATGAGAACGCTTCTCATGTAGACTTTGGTTTTCTTCGTGGGATGATTCCGAGCAATCCTTTCTTTATGCCTAGCAACATTGACATGATTGTGGAACGTAAGGGTAAGTTTATCTTCGGTGAGTGGAAGCGTGAAGGTGAACAGATGAAGCTAGGGCAAAAGATTCTATTGATGTCTTTGGCTAAATACCATACTGTTCTCTTAATTACAGGCTATTCACAAGGAGACGATACAAACATATCTAAAGTGCAAGTTGTTACCTGCAATGGAAAACTTAATATGATTGGTGAAAACAAGGAAGCATTGATTGAATATTTAAAAGATTGGTATGATGGAGTTGAAAGGAACAAAGTATGAGTAAGATGGACGGAGGTAAAGGAGATAAGCCAAGACCAATCCCTGACAGAAAAAAGTTCGAGGATAACTGGGATGCTATCTTCAAAAAGAAACCTGCTGAGAAAGAAAAGAAGTGAGATTCTTTCAGATTGCCTTTACAATCCTTGGAATTATCTTTACAATAAATATTATACAAACTACAGTACAGTATAATATAAAAGATTCTGTTTATGCTTGTGAAGAAGTAACAAAAGCAGACCCTATTGATGTACAAAAGATATGTAACAGAAGATGGAGAAGAAAATGAGAAATGTTATAACAATGTTATTACTGTGTGTTGCAGTTACAGCACAGGCACAGACAAGCACCACTGTCGTTATGCCTGATGGTACAATGTTGGTTTGCACAACAATCGGTACAATCGTAACCTGCACACAGATTTAATGAAGACTTTAGTTCTCGATATTGAAACTAACTTAGCACACGATACAATCTGGTGCGTGGTTACTTTGCATAGAGAAACTGGAGAAATTAAAGTCTGGAAAGACAAGGAAGGTTTAAATGAATATCTTAGAAATGCAGATACCATTGTGGGTCATAATCTTATCGCCTTTGATGCCCCTGTTCTTAATCGTGTTTGGAACACTAAAATCAGGGCTACCCAGTGCGCTGATACTCTCCTGCTTTCTAGGCTTAGCGACTCTAGTCGTGATGGCGGTCATTCATTAGATGCTTGGGGCAAAACATTAGGCTTTGAAAAGATTGAGTTCAGCGACTTTGACGGTGGCTTAACAGAGGACATGATTACTTACTGTATTCGTGACGTAGAGTTGACGAGTAAAGTATATGATGTGTTATGGCAAGAGCTGGACAAGAACAAGATTAGCGATGAAGCAATCCAATTAGAATATGATGTTCAAGTAATCTTATCGGAGATGGAACGTAATGGATTCAAGCTCGACATACCTTATGCACAGACGCTGCTCTGTGAGATTAAGACAGAGATGGCGAGTATCGAGGAATCGTTACAGGACATCTTCCCTCCGATTGTTACGGAGCGTGTATCGGAAAAGACTGGCAAAAAACTTAAGGATGACGTGGAGGTCTTTAACGTCGGCAGTAGACAGCAGATTGCGAAGCGTCTTATATCGAAGGGATGGAAGCCTGAAAAGACTACCGAGAAGGGTCAAGTCATTGTCGATGAAACGACTCTTGAAACCTTGGATATACCTGAAGCGAAACCTATCGCACGATATTTAATGTTGCAAAAGAGAGCATCACAGTTAGATTCATGGTTAGAAAAACTAGGAGAGGATGGGAGAGTACATGGTAAAGTTATTGGTTTTGGTGCTGTCACTGGTAGAGCTACTCATTCTAGCCCTAATATGGCACAAGTCCCTGCGACTAGGGCAACACTTGGAAAAGAGTTTAGGTCGTGCTGGACGGTTGAAGATGGAAACGTTTTGGTGGGTGTCGACCTTAGTGGTATTGAACTTCGATGCTTTGCTCATTACTTGGATGATAAGGAATACATAAATGAAACAGTCAACGGTGATGTCCACGCTAGAAATCAGCAGGCATTTGGGGTTGAATCGAGAGACCTTGCGAAGACTGTCTTGTATGCGACTTTGTACGGAGCATCCTCAGCCAAGATTGCTAAAGTTATTGGTTGTAGTCAAAAAGACGGAGCCAAGATTATCAGTAATTTCTGTAAAGCAGTGCCATCGTACGAAAGGCTTAAAGCCAAGGTTGAACGACTTGCTGAAAAGGGAAGGTTACCTGGGCTTTGTGGCTATCAACTTACGGTTCGGTCAGCCCATTCGTCGCTCAATACACTCCTACAAAGTGCAGGGGCAATCATTGCGAAACAGTGGCTTGTTCAAATCAAAAAGAACCTCCGAGCAGAAAAGATTCCTTACAAGCTGGTAGCATGGATTCACGACGAGGTACAGATTGAGACCCCAGCAGAATATGGGGACAGAGTAGGTAAAGTGGTCGTTCACTCTGCTGCAGAAGCAGGCGAGATATTGAAGTTCCGTTGTCCAGTCGGGGCTGAATATGGTGTTGCACAAAACTGGGCAGGCAGCCACTAAATGTGGTATAATAGTAGTTCGCAGTTTAACTAAATTAAAGGAATCAAAATTATGAGTACAGGTAAATCAGTAGCAGTACAGGCAGACGTGTTTTGGGCTTGCACACAGACTCCGAACCCAACTTCGGACAAAGAGCAATATACCATCAACTTGTCTAACCTTTCAGATAAGGCAGCAGCAGCATTAGAAGAGCTAGGTATCACAGTTCGTACAAACGAAGAGAAGCGTGCAGCAGAAGGCAAATACATTACTTGTAAGAGCAACTACAAGATTGATGCGTTTACTCCTGATGGTGAAGCTATCTCTGCAGATAAGAAGATTGCTAACGGCAGTAAATGTACAGCAATCGTGTCTTCTTATGAATGGAACTATCGTGGCAAAAAAGGTGTTAGCCCATCTTTGAAGAAGTTGACAATCACTAATCTGATTGAATACAAAGGTGCTAACGTTGAAGAATTGGACGACGTACTTTAATGGCACACATCCTTATTGATGGCGATATTATCGGATACCGAATCGGTTTTTCTACTGAAGAGGAGAACGAAAAAATTGTCATCTCTAGGGTTGCAACATTTGTAGAAACTATGCTCTGGGAGGACCTCGAAGCTGAGACCTACCAGGGCTATTTAACTGGCAAAGATAATTTCCGTTATGACATCGCAAGAACTGCTCCGTATAAAGGAAATCGCACAGCTCCTAAGCCTAAGCACCTCCAGCTTATTCGAGATTATCTTATCTCGGCTTGGGACTTCAAAGTCTCCGTCGGGCAAGAAGCAGATGATGAGATTGCGATAGAGCATACAGCACGAAATTACGAAAGTATTATTGCAAGTATTGACAAAGATTTTTTACAGCTTCGTGGTAATCACTGGAACTTTGTCAAAAAAGAAATGACGTTTGTAACAGACGAAGAAGCACTTCTTAATTTTTATAGGCAGGTACTAACAGGTGACAGAGTTGATAACATCATTGGTCTCAAAGGCATCGGCCCTGTTAAGGCTGACAAAATCCTCGCCCACTGTGAAAGTGCAGCAGACATGTATTCTGCTTGTGTCGAAGCATACGGTGGCTCAGAAGAACGAGTCATTGAAAACTGCCGACTGCTATGGCTTAGAAGAGAAGCCAACCAGCTCTGGCAACCTCCCACCGAAGGGTTATAAATGATTTTACTACTAAGCAATCACGGTCATCCTGACGAAAGGTTCAACGAATATGTTCAACGAGCTTCTCAATTCTATGCTGAGCAGTTATTCCCTAAACAGCTCCTCAGACATATCGTTGTGTCTGTTAAGTTTAGTAAGCATTTGGATGCTTTTGGATACACTAGCGTCGAGAAAAGAAATAGCAAAGGTGCAGCAAGAGAGTTCTTAATTGAACTTCATCCCTACATCACAGGTAAAGAGATTTTAAAAACACTTGCACATGAATTTGTTCATGTCAAGCAGTACGCATACGAGGAATTAAATGAAGAGCAGACGCAATGGCAAGGTGAACCCTTCGACAGTGATGCAGTGGACTATTACCAACTGCCTTGGGAAATCGAAGCTCATGGACACGAAATCGGATTATTTACAAATTTCGCTAAAAAGGAATCTCTTTGGAATGTCCTTGAAAATGTCTACAATCCTGACACCCCTGTCGAACCTGTTCCGCTAGGATGGAAAAATGAAAACCAGTTCAGCAAAGCAAAAAGGCCGACTGTTGCAACAGCTAGTGAGGGACACCATCTTAAAGCACTTTCCGAACTTGGGGGAAAGGGATGTGAGGTCAACATCGATGGGGGCAGGCGGAGAAGACGTGCAGCTATCAGAAGCTGGCTTAAAAAGTTTTCCTTATGGAATTGAATGTAAGAACTTAGCAAAGATAGCAGTCTATAAGTTTTACGAGCAAGCAACAACACATGGTAGTGCAGAGCCTTTAGTAGTAATCAAACAGAACAGAAGTAAGCCTTTAGCAATAGTAGATTTAGAACACTTTATTGACCTAGTGAGGAAAGCAAATGAAAAACAGATTTGATTTAGAAAATGACATTATGAATGTCTGGGCTGTTAAAGACCATCTCGATAAAGTAATTTGGCGTATGATGGACCATCCTGAAAGAATGAATGAAGACCAAGTATGGAATCATTTAGAAGCAGTCAAGAATAGTTTTGATTTACACTGCGAAGCTTTGATGGATACTTTCTGCCAAGTATTTCAGCTTAATGAATATGCAACAGACGAAATGAAGCAATTACGTCAGCAGATGCTTGATGGTTTAACTAAAAAAGCCGATAAAGAAGATGCTGATAAGTTTTGGAAAGAAAAAGGCTTACCTGAGTTTCCTGTCAAATCTAAAAAGACAGGTAAAACTAAATGAAAATTTTACTCCTCGACATCGAAACAAGTCCTATGACTGCGTATGTGTGGGGTATTTGGGACCAAAACATTTCCCCTAATCATATCATCGATTCATCAGAGATTCTTTGTTGGGCTGCTAAGTGGCTCGGTGAAAAAGAAATCATGTTTGATTCTGTACACAACTCAAAACCTAAGAAGATGCTGAAGGGAATCTATGACCTCCTCAATGATGCAGACGCAGTCATTCATTATAATGGTACTAAGTTTGACATTCCTACTCTTAACAAGGAATTCTTATTACATAGTTTTACTCCACCATCGCCTTATAAACAGATTGATTTACTGCGTGTTGCTCGTAGCCAGTTTCGTTTTCCTAGCAACAAATTGGACTACGTTGCTCAGCGATTAGGATTAGGTAAAAAGACTGCTCATGCTGGTATGGAGCTTTGGACTAAATGTATGGAAGGTGATGATGAGTCTTGGAAAATTATGGAGAAGTACAATAAACAAGACGTTACTTTGCTTGAGAATGTGTATCATCGTATTCTTCCTTGGATTAAACATCATCCTAATTACAATTTATACGCTGATGGTCATGTGTGCCCTACCTGTGCTTCGACTAAGCTACACAAAAGAGGCACAGCAGTCACAACTACTTCAACGTATCAACGTTATCAGTGCAAAGATTGCGGTACGTGGAGTCAAGGCACTAAGTCTCTCAAACAGTCTGTTGAAATAAAAAGGATTGTTTAATGAATGAATGCCTTTATCATAAGAGGATTTATCATACTTTTTGTCAAGACTGCATGCTATTAAAAATGGAAAATAATAAAAGTAAATACGAAACTATCTATGGAGCAGGACCTGCTGACTCTTACTATCCTCCAAACTCCTATGCTTCAATTCCTGAAGGAGTAGAATTTAAAGACATGGTAAATTCTCCAAGTCACTACACTCAAGGTAACATTGAATGTATTGAAGCTATTGCTGAAGTAGTAAAACATCTTGATGGCATGGAAGCAATGTGCACAGGTAATGCAATCAAGTATCTCTGGCGTTGGAAACACAAGAATGGAACTGAAGATTTAAAAAAAGCTGTATGGTACATTCAAAGGATGATTGATGAGTTTGACACTAACTGATATAATATATCGTCTTAAGCAGTTAGATGAGATGGATGTCACAGATATTCTTGGTTTAACTACCGAGGATATCTGTGAAAGATTCTTAGATGTAATAGAAGAAAAAGCAGATGTATTAGAACAACTACTAAAGGACGATGATGAGTGAAAAAAAACCATTACACGATATGGGACCTCCCATAAAAGACGAGATACCTGGCTTGCGAGACTTCTTCGCTACGTCAGTGCTTTCAGGAGCAATCTCAGCAGCAGGTGTGCCTGCCAGCGATGATGATGAATATTGTAATTTTATGGCAGAGTTTTGTTATAAAATGGCAGATGCAATGATGGTAGAAAAGTATAAGAAAAACACAAGACATTAAGGATATAAATGTACAACACCCCTTTTAGCACCGTAGGATATATTACCTATAAAAGAACTTATGCACGTCGTTTAGACGAGGCAGACATCAACAGCAAGACAGAAGAGTTTACTGATACCGTTGAGCGTGTAATCAAAGCAGCAAATGAGCAGTTAGGTTGTAACTTTACAGCGAAAGAGCAAGAGCGTCTTCGTAAGTATTTAATGGAATTAAAAGGCACTGTAGCAGGTCGCTTCTTATGGCAGATGGGTACAGACACTGTAGGCAAGCTAGGTCTTGCTTCATTACAGAACTGTGCGTTCACTGTTATTGATGACCCTGTACGTCCTTTCACTTGGGCTATGGACTTACTTATGTTAGGTTCAGGCGTTGGTTATAACATTCAAAGGAAAAACGTTGAAAAACTTCCTGAAGTCAATATTAATTTTACCGCCCCTACTCGTTTGGATACTGCTGATGCAGACTTTATTGTTCCTGATTCGAGGGAAGGCTGGGTCAGTCTCCTTGGCAAAACGCTCAAGGCAGCGTTCTTAAGTGATAAGAATCCTACCTTTACCTATAGCACTGTGCTTGTTCGTGGTCGTGGGGCTGCTATTAAGGGCTTTGGGGGCACTGCATCAGGTCCTGAAGACTTATGTGATGGAATCGCCAAGGTAAGTACTATCCTTGAGAAACGTGCAGGCAAGAAGCTTCGTCCTATTGATTGCTTGGACATCATGAATATTATTGGTGCAATCGTCGTAGCAGGTAACGTACGTCGCTCAGCACAGATTGCGATTGGAGATGCAGACGATGTTGAATATCTTTTGGCAAAGCGTTGGGACATGGGCAATATCCCTAGTTGGAGAGCTATGTCTAACAATAGTGTTGTGTGTAATGACATTAAAGATTTGCACGAGTATTTCTGGGATGGCTACGAAGGCAAAGGCGAGCCGTACGGTCTTATTAATCTTAGACTTAGTAGAAAAATTGGTCGCCTTGGTGATACTAACTATCCTGACCCTGACGTTATGGGTTACAATCCTTGTGCTGAACAATCATTGGCTGCTTACGAAACATGTTGTTTAGCTGAAGTTTATTTGTCTAACGTAACCTCTAAGGAAGAATTCATTGACATCTGTACTTTACTATATCGTATTAATAAGCATAGCTTGTCTCTGCCTTGTCATCTGCAGGAAACAGCCGATATCGTACACAAGAACATGCGTATGGGTATTGGGGTTACTGGTGTACTACAAGCTTCTGATGAGCAGCGTTCTTGGTTAAACGATGCTTATGTAGAGTTACGTAAGTTTGACAAAGAGTATTCTGCTAAGCATGGTTTCCCTGAGTCCATTAAGTTGACTACAGTTAAACCTTCAGGCACTTTATCTTTGTTACCAGGTGTGACTTCTGGTTGCCATCCTGCTTACAGCCACTACATGATTCGTCGTATCCGTATTGCTGCAGACCACAGCTTAGTGCAAGTCTGTCGTGAGCATGGATACCCTGTAGAGTTCCAGCGTAACTTTGACGGCACTGATGACCATAGCACAATGGTAGTATCTTTCCCATTTGCTTATCCTGAAGGCACAAAGATTGCTGCTGAGATGACTGCTATTGACCAACTAGAGACTGTTAAATGGTTGCAAGAAAACTGGTCAGACAATAGCGTTAGCTGCACTGTGTATTATCGTAAGGAAGAGTTGCCAGAGATTAAGAAATACTTGGCTAAGAATTACAAGAACAATCATAAGTCACTTTCGTTCTTGCTTCACAATGAGCATGGCTTTGCTCAGGCTCCTCTCGAACAAATTACTAAAGAACAATATGATGATTTAGTAGCATCAACTACTATTATTACAAATATTAACGAAGTTGAGTTTGATGGCGGAGACGAATGCGCTTCTGGAGCTTGTCCTATAAAATGATACATAAACACCACATTATCCCTAAGCATTTAGGAGGTACTAATGACAGTAAGAATATTGCTTTGCTTACTCCTTTAGAACACGCCGAAGCTCATTGGATTTTGTGGTGTACTTATCGAAAAAAAGAAGACTGGCTTGCAGCAATAGGTTTAGAAGGATGGGCTATAAAAAGTAAATTAATTATAGAATTATCCAAATTAGCAGGTAAACAAGGAGATAAGGTGTTACGTGCTTTACATGGTGAGAATTATAAACATTTAAAGTCAAAAGCAGGTAAAGCAACTGGAAAAGTGCAATACAATAACGCTCCTGTTTATACGTGGACACACCCTATACATGGTGTCTTTACAGGTAAAGCAGTCGATTTATGTAGAAAATATGAAGGGTATTGTGCGTCACATCTTAATGATGTAGCAAACAATAAAAAACGTAAACAACACAAAGGATGGAGAAAGATATGATTGAAAAACAAGATTTTATGTTAGGAATGAAACGCTTGAATGAAGTGCTCAACATGGCTGATGAAGTTCAGCCGTTGATTATGAAGCGTTGTATGGAAGCTGCTACCGACTTTGACTCTATGGACCCAGTGCAATTTGTGGTCTTGTGGAAAGACATAGCAAAAATGCTTCGTCCTATTAATGATAAGTTGTTAGAGCTACAAACTGTCTCTATGTTTAGAGAGTTACAGCCTGAAGGCAATCCAGAATAGTTTTTCGGTAGTTGTACTTGACAGGGACTCTTCGGAGTCCCTTTTTTATTGTAGGTGAGGGGGTAGCTTCTCGTCTGCCAATTCGTTGATACCCTAGCTGGAAAGACGGAAAACAACTAGGTTAAGCATGCCCTCGTGCCGTCTTGACTTATTTCTTTTTTGCAGTCTTAGCAGATTCTTTAAAAGCTTTAGCAGTAGGAGCACCTTTGCTACCTACTTTACGCATCTTCTCGCCTGAGCCTTCTTTGATACGTTTTTTCTTTGCTGCGATGTTGGCGTATAGCCCTGGTTTAGTTGCCATTATTCGTCGTTCCCTATTTTAATACCAGTGATAAGACCAATGAAGCCACCTACAATGGTTTGAAATGCAGGAGTAATAGCTTCAAAGATTTTAGTATTATCTACTATTGGATTGAAAAGACCCACAAGTAAAACACCAACCATACTAAGAAGGATAAGAGTAAGAGTGACAGTAGCGAGGAGGGTGACATACGCTGATAATTGTTCTTTGTTCATTTTAAAGCTATTTGTTCGTTAAGCCAATCCTGTATAGACACTAGTTGTTGCGTAGTGGCTGCACAGGCGGAAGCAAGTTGAATGTACTGGGCTTTTGCATCAGCGAGGCTGGTGGGGTTGGGAAGGCTGGACACTGTACCGCTATTGGTGTCGTCGAGCATCCGTTGATAAAAATTATGGATGTTATTAAGATTAGCTTGGTATTCACGTTCTGCACCTTTATTAATTATTTCTTGTTCTTTAACCTTTGCTTCGTTCTCTGCAATTTGCTTTTGTGCAATAGCTTCTGTTTCAGCTTTAAACACAACATAATCATTATGCCCAACATGCCAGCCGCTATAAAAAATACCACATACAAGTAAAGCAGCCACTCCAATTTTGACATAAGTTAATACCGATAAAGGAAACATTATCTGTCTTCCAAAGGTTTAGTGGTTGTGGCCCTAAGATAACTAATAACAATACCTATAACAAACATAGATACGCTATAGACTTTAGGGTCTAGTAAATCTTGAATGTATGAAGAATTATCTGAGATAGCTCCGAGCAAAAACAGTAGTCCTGAGAACCACATAGTCCTTGAACGAAACATTCCAGGAAGCTTACGTCTCATTACTTCATTTTCTTTTTAGTGGCAATTTTGCTTTTAATCTTAGCTTTACTAGCTTTAGATAAAGCAATAGCTACGGCTTGCTTTTGTGGCTTACCAGCAGCCATTTCAGTTTTGATGTTAGAAGAAACAGTCTTTTTAGAACTTCCAGTTTTTAATGGCATGATTTATCCTACGTAAGTTGAATGAAGAAAGCAGTCCTGCTCAGCATGTCTGCGTTTAAGAATACCTGGTACTTCTTTACCGCCTGCCATAGACCACTTAGGAAACTCTCCTGAAGCAGCTAGTTTATTGCCAGACTTAATAAGCTTTAATAGTGTTGAACGCTGGAAAGCACCTACACCTAAGTTGTACACAAAGGACACAAGAGCATCAAACTCGTTTTGCTCTAGTTCTACACCGCAAGCATTAACAGCTTCTTCAGCAGTGTGTAGGTCTTTACGCAAAAGCTCTGTAGCCTGTCCCATAGTAATAGGAGAGCCTTCAACACAGCCATCACCAGCTACCATTAAGTGACCGTAACCTACAGTCCACTTACCTACAATATCTTGATAGGGCATCGCTCTAAAGCCCTCAAAAGATTTAATTTGGTCAATACCTTTGTCAGAAGTTTTCATTATGTTGCCTGAGTTGATGCAGTTAAAATACCGTTAGTAAAAGTCATGCTGCCGTTAGTACCACCTGTAGTTAACTTAGCAGTAGTAATAGTTCTAGTAATGCCGCCAGTAGGTACAATAGTTCCTGATACACTTACACCAGTAAGAGTACCCCCAGTAATAGCTACGTTGTCAGCGTTTTGTACAGCAATAGTACCTAGACCTAAGTTTTGTCTAGCTCCTGCAGCGTTATTAGCTCCAGTACCGCCTGCAATAATAGGAGTTATAATGTTGCCATTTTGTGCTTGCTGTATGTAGTTTCCTAAGTTACGAAACCAATCACGCCAGCTTTGTACTTCACTAATTTTATCTTGTGGGATAGGAGGTAAACTATTAGCCATTATTTATCACTCTTTAAATAATTATCCATTTTATCTAAAATTTGTTTTTGTTGTTTAGAATAATGTTTATTCATTTCAGAATCAGGAAATTGTTTAAATAAATAACCACGAAGATAAGTAGGTTTACCTGTTTGTTCTAACCATTGTTTGTAAGGACGGTCATCACCACGTTCATGGTCTTCTCTATAAAACTCACGAAGAGAAGCCTTTGCTTCAGGGGTCTTTAATGTTTGTTCAAATTGTTTATTAAGTTTATACAATTCTGGGTGGTTTTCTTTATCATTAACAAGATTATGAGAAACAATGTCACCAGCTATATCAGTAGGTTTAACATTTTTATCTAATACTTGAATTACATGTTTATCTTCTGGGACACCTTCTGGTCTTTTAAACTTTTCATCTCCAGGGTCTCCTGGTTGCCAATGTTCTAATTTTCTAAAATCATCTTTAGAAGTAGGCTGGGACTCAACATAACCATAGTCTAAACCTTTTAATTTAGGGTACATATCTTGAGCTTGTTGTAATAGATTTTTTTGAGGCTCTAAAGTAGATTGTCCTGTAGTATCTCCCATTGGATTAGTAGAAGGAGTATAGCCACCTACAGAAGGAGTAGAGCTTTGCTGACCCATTAATCCTTGTAATAGTAAGCTATAATCCATTATCTTCCGTCCTCTACTTCAGTAGCATAACCACAGCCTTGTAAGTCATCTAAGCACTTTTGTACTTTTTCACCAATGTCTGTACGATAAGCAATAGAGTTAGGAATCTCAATTTTCTTTTTAATCTTGCCGTAAACTGACTCACGAGCTTTCTCAATAGAGTCACCTAGTCCTACTACTGTGCAGACATAGTCGCCAGCAGTTACAAACATAGGGACATTTTCTTTGAGTTCTCCGTCAACCATTGCAGGACCTTTGCCCCACTGCACTTCACAAAGATGTACATCATTGATAGCATCTTCCATTGTCAAGCCCCAGATAGGATAACCAGAGTTTTCCTTTTTAGTAATATGGCTAAATGGATAGTCAGGAATTGTTACAACAACACCGCAAGCAATCTTGTCTGAAGTCTTTAAAGTATCTTTACCATCAATCATGTCAAGCATCCACTGAGCAGGGTCACCCTTGTGCAAAGACATCTGAATGTTAAACAAAGGCCAGCCTGGACGAGTAGTAAACTCTAAAGGCCATGCTTTACCATTCTTATCAATAATACAGTTAACGTCAATGTAGCCTGTGTAGCCAATACCATGAAGCATGTCTTCTAATGGTTTAAGCATCTGGTCAGCTAGTTTAGAGTCTTTGGTGTAGCGAACAATAGTACCTTGCTCACCAGTAGTAACACCAAGTTCGCCATCCATGAGCTTCTTGTGTTCCCAGGACTCACAAAAGTTCTTAGAAAAACCACCAGCACCGAACCAGCCACCTACACCAAACTCAATACCTGGACGGAACTCTTGAAGAATAAACTTACCTTTAAAGGAGTTCTTTTTCTTCCAGCGAGTTAACATGTATAGCATGTCAGCAGCAGACTTAGCTACATAGGATAAAGTCTTGTCTCCGTCACCAATAGGCTTAGACACAAAGCGACGTGGGTTCTCTTTGACGTATGCAATAGCATCGTCATAGTTGTCAAAGGTTTGACTAGGAATGGTTTCAATACCAGCCTTGTTAAGAATCTTCTCACCGTAGTCACGCTCTTGTTCCCAGCGAGTACCTTCTAGGTTCGCACCAAAGATGGGATAACCTTGGTCACGATAACGCTCTAGACCATAAATATAATAAATGTTATCTGTAACAAAGATTAAGTCAGCCCACTTCATGTGGTCTTCCCACGAGCTAACTCGTTTAATTAGACCACCATCGCCTACTTCAGCACGTGAGCCATCTTTGTTATGACGTAAAAATAACTTAACTTCATGCCCAGCTTCTTGACTTCGTAGTCCAAAGGAAAGACCGCAACCGCAGCCTGATGGGTCAATAATTAAAATCTTCATAGGTTCTTCTCTTTAGCAATAGCACCAGCAGTTGTAGCACCGATAAACAATCTCATAGCACGACTAATATCTTGAGGAGTCTGAGCACCATTCATAATGTCAGTAATATTATTATACACTTTATCGGAAAGTTTCATCTGCTTTTTAACTTCAGGACCTATAGTGCCCCACATTTTTTTAGCTTCTATTGCTGTAGTACCTTTTAAGTAATTTAAGAATTCTTGTTTAAATACTTGGATACCTTCAGGATTTTTACCTAAGTTTTGTAGCTGGTCTTTAATAGCAGAACCGCTATTATTAGCAAATAAAGTAGGAAGAGTGTCTTTAGCTAAAGCAACACGTTCTGTCTCAAAAGCACCACGAGCAATCTCTTCAGAGCGTTTACCTGTAGTTCTTTCAAGATAATCATTAAATGCTTTACGAGCATTCTGAGTTTCTGTAGCAGTAGCGTCTTTATTAAATTTAAGATTCTCAATTACTTTATCGCCTTTAAGGGCATTTCCGTTATTGTTAGCAAAGAAAGAAGAATAAGCATCTTTTTGAGACGCAACATCACCATGCAAAGATTTAAACTCAGGAGAATTTAAAAAAGTCTCTGCTTGTTTGCCTTTAGGGAAAGCTACATTGTCATAAGCTTGTTTAGCATCTTCGTACAAAGAATGAGAAACATTTTTATCTGGTACAATGTTGACATCAGGGTGTGCTTGTCTTAAAGCAGCAGTAGTTTCGTCAATATTTTTAGTAGAACCAACTCCTAATGTTTTAGCTTCCTCTTCAAGAGTTTGAGCAGCAGCTTTATAATCAGCAGGTTTTCTTTTTTCTAAAAATTCACTAGTACCTCTAACAATAGGACCAGCAAAAGGAATATCCATTGATTTAAGAACAGCTTTAGCTGCATACTTAGACGCATAATCGGCTGCTTTCTTTTCAATCATCATACCAACTTTGGTAGATAAACCAGCACCAGGACTAATCAAACCTGCAGCAAACTGTGTGCCTTCTCCAAATCCTAAATCTTCCGCACCTGCTTCAAGAAGACCTGATACAGCTCCTCCAATAGCCCCTACAGTGCCTGTAACAATAGCACCAGGACCTGTAAAAGCACCGATAGTACCTCCTATAGCACCGCCAGTGACAGCCCCTGCAGCAGCTCTTGTAACATAATCACCAACACTCAGTTTACCTGCTTTAGATGGGTCACGACCAAATAATTCTTTAGCTTTAGAACGTGTATCTTCAATCGTTTGTTGACGACCTGCTGAAGGAACTAAATGGTCAATAATTTGTTTAGGTGTATATCCTTCTTTTTCAGCAGCGTCTTTATCAAACCCTGTTTGTTGAGACAAATGAGCAGCTATCTCATCATCTGAGTAGCCTTCTTTTCGAGCACCTGCTACATCAAAGTCTAATGCCATTTTATCGTACCAAAGGTTTAGCTAACGGATTAGGAACATTTAAAGATTCTAAATTAGAAGAAAAAGAACCGCCTTGACCACCGCCAAAAGCACTAATAGGACGCATCGGTTTTTTACCTGTGCCTTCAGTAATTCCTTCGGCTTTTCTTTGTTCTTCTGCTTTTTTAGTGCCTTCTTTAAGATATTCATTAGAGTTTTTAGAAAATAATAAAGAATAATCTTCTTTGTTTAAATTTTCTTTATCAGCACCTAACCGACGATTTAAGTTTCTCATAGCATCGTCTTGACGGTCTTTTAACACACCAACAAGAGTTTGAGGACTTAAAGATTGGTCATAAATACCAGCAAATTGTTTTTCAAGGTATTGGTTAATACGCCCACCGCCAGAAGCCATAGCATCAGAATTAGCCAATGTTTTTAATTCTTTAGAAAGAATAACAACATCTTCAGAATATTTTTCAGGATGGTTAGAAATGTTGTCTAATAGCTGACCAGTCATTCCCCCAGCTTTATTAGCAAGAGCAGCTAATGTGCCAACAGCACTAGGATTTTTAGTAATTAAATTAGCTACTTTTTCAGTTTGTCCAAGAACATCATAAGAACCTGAAATAACTTTTTTAGCTGCTGTTCCTTGCCCAACTAATTTGTTAGGAGGAATAGCAAACTCTTTTCCTACTTCAGCAATATCACCAATCTGCTTTTGAATAGGAATAGAAACATCTTCATACATCTGAGCAACTTCGGCTCTTTTATTAGCTTTAGCAGTCTCGTAAGATACATCAGCAACTTTACCGCCACCAGATAAGTTCTTTTGAATTGCTTCACCAACAGTAACTTTACCTTGTAGGTCAGGGTTAGCAGCAATTACTTTTTCACTTAATACATCTTTAACAGGAGTATCAGGGTCAGCTTTAGCTAACTTCTTAGCATCGGTATCCCCAAATCTCCACCATAAATCTTTATTGGCATTAGTAGGCTGTAAACCAGCAGCAGAGATTTCTTTAGTAATTTGACCTTCAAGAATTTTGGCAGCTTTTTCTTGAGCATCTTTATTGCCTTTAAGTTTAGAAAACTCAGGCAATGAAGGGTCTTCTTCACGAATCTTATCGTATGTACCTTTAGTGATACCATACTTACCAACAGCAGAGGATGTTTTACTTTCAGCACTATAAGCAGCATCACCTTTAAAACCACCAGATTCAACGCTTGCACGAGAAGACAAGAAATCACCTGTACCTTCGGCAGCACCTGCAGCAGCAGCTCCTGCTTTCTTTTGATACTTAGGAAGAACACCAGTTTCTCTAGTTAGCTTTTCTTCTGCAGTTAAAGGTAGACCATTTTTAGCTTTAGCTTCAATACGGCTTAGTTCAACTCGTAAATCTCTTGTGTCCATCAAGTCTTGACGATTGTCAGTAGAAATAGCTAATGCCTGTGCTCTTAAATGCTGGTCAGCAGTCATTGTCATATCTATTAATGCTTTTTTCTTAGCAGCAAAATCCATATTAGGATTACGCATTATAGATTCTACAGACATACGAGCAGCAGGGTCTTTAACAGTTTCGTTAATTACATTTTGTAACTGACTGTCATCACCAGCACTTTGCAGTAATTGACCAGCGTATTCTAATTCACCTTGTTTAACTTTTATAGTATCAAGCTGTTGCTTGTTTACGTCTGTAGATAAATCTCCAGCTTGCTTTTGTAGCTTATAAGCAGCAGAGGATAATCCTTTGCTTTGTAGCATACCAGCAGCTTGGTTAAGTGTAGCGGCTTGCTTAACAGGGTCTTTAATATCTTCAGGTGTTTGACCTGCATACATCTTACTAAGAATATCTTTAGAAGCAATATCTTCAGATATGCCTGTACCTGTTTTATAGCCTTCGCCTACAATCTTAGCAACATCTAAGTAATCTGCCATCTTAGTCTCCCATTCCGCCAGTACCGCCAAATGCTTGATTCCACGTAGCAGCAGCAGGGGCAGCAGCAGGGCTGGCTACAGTACCTGTTGGGTCATAAGATAATCCTGTGTATCCTCCAGTCATTCCAGAACCCATTCCTGAGTATCCAAAGTTTTGTGAAGCAGAACCACCAAATAAACCACCAAGAGTACTTAAACCACTCAATGCTGTACCTGTTCCTTGTAGCATACGATTTTGAGCAGCACTAGCGGCTTGTTGTTGTGCAAGACCTGCAGCAGCAGGAGACTGTGAAGCACCAGAAAGCTGCATTAAATTAGCAAGTTGTGAGTTGTAGTAAGAAGCAAAAGTGTTTTGTCCTTGAGACTGCAACGCATTAGCTTCAGCACCAGACTGGAGCATACCAGTAGCGGCAGCACCTCGTTGGGACTGTTGTAAACCTGCTTGTAGTTGTTGCTGGTAACCAGGCTGTGACATAGCCAATGAAGGGTTATTCATTAAATCGTTTAATTGGGTAGCAGCTTGACCACGATACTGACCATAAGGGTCATAAGTACCTGAGCTAGTGCTACCACCTCCACCACCGCCTAAACCTAAAGGGTTTCCTGTGAGAGCGTTTACACCTACTGTTAAGCCTACTACTGAAGCTGCAACTGAAGCTGACATAATGTTGTTTCCTTATAAAGGCTTAGAGCCTGTCTATAATCAATGGTAATTTCTTCACCTAATAAGCCTCCACGCATTCCTGATATTGGTTTAGAGGCTACCAAGTCAATATCTTCATTATCTCGTAAAACAAAAACTGCATTTGGATTCTTGGAATGGTTTGTATATCTACCAGCAGGAGTTCTTTTATCTCCTAACCTAGCTGGAGCAATAACTTCGCCAGCTTGGATGTTTCCTGTAGCAAACAAACCTTTACCTTCAATCTTGGAATCAGACACCATTGCTTTGTAGCTTCCTTGTGGAAAAGGTATCTGGTCTCCTTCATATTCTGATATTTGCCGAACAAGATTTAAATTTAACTTATACTCTGCCATTGCTTTTTCAAAGTCCTGAACATCTGCTGAGTAATCGTAAGTTAATAATTTATCTTGTTCTTTAAGATGTTCTTCAAGAAATTCATTATCTTCAAATAACATTTTTTCTAATTTAGCAACATCTGTTTCTTCTGTAGCATAAATGTTTTGAAAAGTCATCTCTTCTAAAACATAAGCTACTTTACGTCCTGCTGAAGCTATAAAAGACTTAGGAGCACTGATTTCAACTTTGTTTCCATCAGGTGCTACAAATATCATCTTACCTGTTAACATTACACAAAGGTGAGGATGCTTATGAAAGTGTCCTACAACTAAAGTGCCAGGACCATAAGTTACTTCTCTAATATATAAACCAGGACCAAAGTGATGAACAACAGGACAATCAGCTTGTTCTTGTTTTAGCAGTTCCTTTGTTAAGTTATCAATCTTATTTTCTAAGATTTCTGTAGGTAACTGCTGATTCATTTTTATCTCCGATAATTTGTGGGAGCCATACCGCCACCCTCTAATTCTCCAATTTCAAAATCTACTTCAGCAGCATCTAAACGTAATGGCTGATTTTCTGTGCAAAGAAATTCCCAAGCTCTGCGTCGTGCTTGTCCTGTTTGATAAATCTGAGAACGAGACGCATTAAGGTTCACAGTACGATATGGAGACCACGATTTATAATCATCATCAGTGTGACGAATATTCATTGTAGCTGGGACTTTATCTCCCACAATCTCAACTCGATTATAAAACTTACGCTTAGTAGTTCCATTATCAACTAGGTCTGTAACACAACGATAATAAATTGGAGCACCTGCATCATTGTAAAACAAATCTGATAAAGTGTATAGAGTACCGTTATCATCATCTAAAAGATAATAAGTTAAACCGTCACCTGTAAAATAACTAGGACGGAAGTACTGTTCTGCATATATACCAGGAATACCTGAACTAGCATCACCAACAGCCCACATGGTCCATTGATACCACATTTTTTCAGATACGTCGTATACTATTGTAACATTTAAATCATGTAATGTCAAGACATAAAAAGGATGTCCGTTAAATCTAAATGTATAGGCAGTAACGTCCTGCATGTTGCTATTGTTCAAAATACGGTCAATAAAGACAGTAGAAAGCTTAACAGGGGCTACCCCGTCAATACCATAAACACCAGTACCTGTGGTCTTAGAGATACCTACAAATAGCACTGTGTTCTCAAAGCTCACAATAGAGTTACCGTTAGCACAGCCTACTTCAAACTTATAAGAAGGGGCAGAAGATAAAGGAGACCCTGGATAGTTACCATTGTCATAAAAGAAGTCTGTAGACCATTGTCCTAGACCTAAGATATAGTTTAAATGCTTAGCAATCCCTGTAAGGTTATCTGGCTCTGACTCGGCTGTGACATAATTTAAAGCATTCCAAAGATTAGGATTATTTAACTCACAGTTGTACAACCTGCCTGCTACTGTTCCTATAACAATATAAGAATCTAAAAAAACAATACCAGGTGTAAAAGGACCTGTAGGGAAAGAATTCAAAAGGGCAGAAGCCGTTGCTCCCATACCTGTTGGGTCGTTAATAGTAACAACTAATGTATCTGAAGATGTATAGCCTGAACCGCCATTAGTAATAGTAATTCCAGTTACAATACCGCTTGCAAATTGAACAGTACCTGTTGCTGTAGTACCTCCTCCTGAAGGAGCTGAAAAAGTTACTGTAGGAGCTGTATACCCTGTACCACCTGTTAAAATAGTAGTTACGGCTATATTGTCATTTTTAACTTGACTAAAAGCACCTGTAGTTCCATTGACTATATAACCATTAGTTTGATTATGAAAAAATAAATAACCATTATCTAATGTTTGTGTAAAATAACATTGTAATATATCACCTGTAATAGTATCAACTACAGTTGAAGCATAAGTAGTTGGGTCAATCTTGTATAAAACATTATTGACAACAGCGTACAACATGCCTTTAAATAAATAAATACCTTGACCTTGAGCTGAAGGAATAGAAGGAGATACAGTCTGAATAGCTAAACCAGGTCGTTTAATAAACTCACGCATTTGATTGCGTGTTTCAAAGTAACCATTGACACATTTAGAGTCTGTGTTTAACAAACCATCACGTGTTTCAATAGGCTGAGATAAAGGTATTCTTTGAATAGCCATATTAGTTTGGTTGTCCAAAAGTCAAGTTAGCCATGCGAAGGTCGGCTTGGAAGAATGTGGATACTGACTCTACGTCCCAGTCTGTTAACTGTTCACGATATGTTTTAGCTCTTGCTGCAATCTCTTGACGATGGCCTGCAGGCAAAGAGTACTCGATAGCTAACTGGTCAGCTAAATTCCATACCAAAGTGTTCATCCACTCTACAGGAAAGTTAGGAACAGAAGAACCATAGTTTACATCTTGAATAGGCTGCTGAGCCATGAAGTATAAGTCATACTGATAGGCAGCATTGTAGTCAGGAGTCAAGTAAACATACATGTTACCTGTATTCTGACGAATTTCATAATAGATAGAGTTAGCAACACCAGTGCTAAACTTAGAACCTAAAGTCATGTACTCTTGTTGGCTAAGAAGCTGTACAGGAGTATCTACAGGAGGAGTTACAGTAGTTTGACGTAACCAAGCCTGAATCACTTTTAAAGGCTTGTCAGTATCTAAGTCTACACTAGGATTCTGTGAGATAGGTCCAATAGAGTACTGAGTCTGTCCGTTAACTAAAGGTAAGACTAACTGGTTGACTGTCCATAGCTTTAAGCCCTCAGTCTGCATTTGCTTAACAAACAAATTCAAAGCCAAAGAAGCATTCGCTACTGTTTCTGAATCAGGAGTAGAACCAAGTTCTAAAACACCCAACTTACGCAACGCTAGTTGAATAATTTGGTCTCTTGTAACACTAAAAGTAGATGACATATTAGCTTCCTAAAATCATACGAATGGCTTTATCTAAGCCGATAGATTGAGCGACCACTACAGCCAAAGCACCAATAGCTATATACTTAATTTGTGATAAGTTCTTTTCAATAGAAGTCATAGCTTTTTTCATATCAAGATGACTTTCACGCAATTCTCTAATATCTTCAGCGTGGTTCTTTGAGTACACTTCAAGGCGTACTACTCTGGTTTCTAGTTGGTCGGACATAGTTATTCTTGTGGTTGAGTAGGTTCTTCAGTAATTAAAGCATACTGCTGTTGTAGCTTTTGAAACAATGGAAAAGCACCTGACTGTGTAGGTAATTGTCCAATGACTTGCAAAATAAATTCTGCTTCTTTATCTTCTAATGTAAATGTTTTCATATTATAAATTTCCCATTGAAACCCAAGTTCCAGGTGAACCAGATACTGTGCATTGCCAACCTTTAGGTGAGCCAGTTGCCGAGCTTGAATTGTAAACAATGCTACCTTGACGATTAAAGGTAGATGTAGAAGTTGGATAAGTTGTGTTAAACGATTGAGATATTCCATTTGGATAAACATCTTTTAACATACTACCAACAATTCGATTGTTTCTAGCTGCGCCACCTGTTGTTGAAATTTGAGAAATGTAATCCTCAAAAATGCTTGTTCCAGTTCCATAAGTAGCAGAGCCAAGGAATTGATTGTTATCAACAGAAACAATAACGCTAGAATTATCTCTAAAATAAACGCCTTGAGTTACAGTTCCAGAATTAACTAAAATTTGATTGCCATCAATTTTAATTGAATTTGCTACGTTGTATGCACTAATAGCGTAAGTCGTTGCGTTTGAATGAAGTATGTTATCGTTAATTTTAATTTCATTAATTAACAAAGACGCTGTTTGGTCAATATAAATAATTGGCGCATTAGATGAGCTACCATTTTGAATGGTGTTGTTATTTATATTTATTGAATTTGGTGCATAAGTGCTTGTTGCTATGCTGCAAAGAATTGCACTGCTGTTTGCAACTTGACTTGATTGCAACCTGTTATTTGAAATAATAAAATCACCTGTTACTGGTGCGCCAGTACCATAGCTACCAATTTCAATGCAATTTGAATTGCCCAAAGAGTTGCTATATCCGTAAACATAATTTCCAATGACGGTTACGTTGTAAACATTTTTGCCACCACTTTCTGCAACGGCATAAATACCTGACTCACCATAACCAATCACAGTACAACCCATGATGGTTATGTCAGAACCTGCATGAAAATCAATTCCTTTGCGTAGATTAAAGTTTGCTGTAACGCCTTGGATGTTGATGTAGTTGGTATTGTTTACACCATCACCAGCAGAAGTAGCCAAACCATAACCATAAGTAGGCGCACTTATTCCATTGTAAGAATAGTTGCCGCCAGAAATAAACACAGTTTGATTGCTGCCTTCACGATAGCCAGCGTATAAATTGCTAGACATATTGCAATTGACAACGTAAATATTGTTTGAGCTTTCAACCAAAACGCCTGTATTGCTATACCCAGTAGCAGTTACACCTGTCAAAGCTATACGATGGAAGTTGTTAATGATTAAACCATCAAGAGTTCCTAATGCTGACCTTGAATCAATAAAGGAACAGTTTTCAATGTCGATTTGATTCGTCCCTGTCCATGTGACCGATGGGCCAGTAATAACTTCATCACCAGTAAAGTTCAAAACACCAGTTTCTGTGCTTGGCTCTGTTATGGTTGCAGATGTAAAATTAAAATCTTTAAGCCGCCAATGCACGTTGCTTGACAATGTTTTAGAAATTGTTGATGTGATTTTGTAAGTTAAACCAAGACCATCAAACTCTACACTTGTCCCAATAAATGCTGTAAACATTGCAGTAATAGCAGCAGTATCATCGGCAACGCCATTACCTACAGCACCAAAATCTTTAGCACTTACTGTTTCAGAAAGTTTGAAATTAATAGCTCTATTAATTGCACCTGTAGAGCCTTGGTCATATTTTGGAATTAATGTAGTCATATATTACCTTTAAGGATGCGATGCAACATAAGCATCAAATTTATTGTTTAGCTCTTGAATTGCTGCTGTTAATGTAGCTACTAAGAATGAAGTGTCAATACCTTGATAAACTGGATTTCCTTTAGAATCTACTGCATCTTTTTCGCCAGTTACGCAATCAGGCACAACGGCTTGAAGTTCATGAGCAATAAATCCTTGGCCCTTAGATTTATCAGAAATCCAATCGTATGTAACTGGTTTTAACTGAGCAACAGTATCTAATGCACCTATCATTGGCGATACATTTTCTTTTAAGCGATAGTCCGAAGAAGTGGTGTACGAAGTAGATGAAGATGTAGAGGTTATGCTGCCAACACCAGTATTATTATATCTAAAATATAGTTGATATCCAGTTCCTGTAGTATTTGCATAATTTAAATCTATACCAACACCTGCTCCACCTGCTCCCGAATATGTACCACCAAAACAATTATCAGATGCAGAACCAATATAAGATGTAATTCTTCCACTTCCGCCACTAGGTTTACTTGTAGTCCCAACTAGCAAGTTACCGCTAGAGTCAATACGAGCACGTTCTGTTGCACCAACACCCGTACCAAAAACTAAAGGATTTGCTGTTGTTGTTCTTAAAAAGAAAGCACCATTTGATTCTGCAATTCCGTTTGAACCATCTGAAGTAATCCCAACATATACAGTACTATTGGTAACTTGTAATTTGTAAGAACCTGAAGGTGCTGCACCAATACCTAAATTTGTACCATCAAACTGCAAATTTGAACTGGAATTAAATGCACTTGTTCCGTTGCCATAAGGAATATAACCTGCGGTAAGAGTGGTTAATCCTGTGCCGCCATAAGCAACACCAACAGTAGTTCCATTCCAAGTAGCTGTTGTAATTACGCCACTTGAAGACAATTGCATCAATTTAGTATTAGCAATACCAGCGTTATACCATTGGAAACCATCTCCAGCAAAAGCACTAAAACGACCAAAGCCAGTTGCATAGTCCATTACTAGACCATCACTAGGAGCAGTAGCAGTAAATGTTCCTGTAGTTGCTAAACCAGCAGAAGAAGTTAATTGGCCGCTAATGGCCTGGTCAGCATTAAATGTATTTGTTTCATCCAGCTTTGGAAAGTCATTAAGACTTGCACGAACCAAGCGAAGAGATACTACTGCACCTGCAGCAAATGCTGTGGCAGATGTTCCATCTTGCGCTCTAGTGATAGCAAACGTAGTTCCTGATACTGAAGTGACTTTAACAATTTCAATAGTTGTTTGTGTTGCAGCATCAGCTAATGTGCAATAAAAGTATTGAACTCCAGTAGGTGATGGAAAGCCTGTCGCAGATGTAACACTCATAGACGTAGCTCCAGTAGTTAAACTAGAAGCTAACGTAGTGTTAGCATTGTTTGCGAAGAGCATATTTGCCATATTAGTACCAAATATCCATAAAGAATGTTCCTGAACCGCCAGCAGAAGCAAAACTAAATGCTGACAATGAAACTGCCCCTGCAGAAGGAGTTAACGTATAAACCTGGAATAAAGCATTATTTCCAGAATAAGATACTGTGTAATTTAAGTTTTGAGTCATTGTTTGTGTGTTTGCTGTTGTAGCATTACATTGTGGCAATAACTGATAAATTTCATTACTATCAACAGGACTTACCAAAAGAGCAGTTCCACTTCTTGAAACATTTATATTGGTAGGAACTCCAGCAATTTGAACAGCAGATAAAGTTCCACCACTTATTTGATTAATTTGAAATCTTGCCCATTCAGAAGGATTTAAAGCACCATTTCTATAAGTAGCGGTTGAAGGAATTGTGTTATCTTTAAATGTATGACTATTGGGCTGCGCTACATATTGAAGCGTATGAGTACCAGTTCCCGCATTTGTATAAGCAACGTAAGGGCCAGTGCCATTTAAAGCATACGCAAGTGAAGTTGCTATATAAAATGCTTCTGTATTTGGATTGGCTAAATAAGCATAATATGTTTGTCCAGCAGTTAAACCAGTTGGCAATGTTCCAGTTGTAGTAAATTGAATAGGTGTTCCTGTAGAAGGAGCATCTGTTAAATTGCTTGGATTACTAATATTTTTGCACTGCATTAATATGTAGCCAGCAGAGCTTGTTGCAACCACATTACTAGCAATAGCTGTTGACGCTACAAAATTATGAAATACAATTCCATTTAAATCTGGGCAGGTGTTTCCTGTTACGGTTAGATTATCACATCCTCTAGTTCTAATAATAGAAGTTAAAGATGTTGTAGGAAGCATATAATTTTGAATAAATATATTATTTGAAACAACAGTGTTATTTGCTCCAAATAAATCTAATAATTGCAAATAAGTAGCCCCTGTAGTTGAGCCAATAATTTGATTATTAGAAATAATTGTAGAGTCTGAAACACCAGCAGTAATCAAATAACATATATTATTAGTTACTATATTTCCTTGAGTAGTCCCTGGATTTGTATTTAATGTAGATAAAGAAATAGATAAATTACTTGTTCTTGGAACAGCATTAGATGTTGATGTAAATGCAGAACTCACTTCACCAGTATTTCCATCAATTAAATTGTTTTTTACTTCACCAACTAAAGTATCAGCTTCTAAATCAATGTTGCCGTTAATTTTATTATTAATAATTGAATTTTCAGAACCATAGGAAATTGCTATAGCCTGTCTACCACTTAAATTGTTATAAATGTAACAATCTTTAATAGTATTATGGTCGGAGCCAACTACTCTACCAGTATCGTATCCAATAGTAATTCCATCGCCAGCACAATTTGTAATACTTGTTCCAATTATTTTACAGAAACTAGAACCCCAAAGCATTACGCCTGGAGAGAATTCTTCACCTGAATATGTTTGTGAAGATTTGTTTCCGTTTAATGTTCCGCCAATAATTGTAGAATTTGTAATGGCAGAAGATGCAGTACCCATTCTAATCATCGGATTATGCGAGGTAGTGTGAGGCTTCATTAATAATGTAGCACCAGTTAAATCTAGCGTTACATTAGATGGTATTACTATAGTATCAATTAAATATGAGCCTGAAGGAACTGTAATTTTTAATGCGCCACTATTTAAAGCGTTTTGAAATGCTGCTGTATTGTCTGTTCCAGAAATTCCAGAACCGTCAGCAACAGCACCAAAATCCAATACAGAAACTGATTCTTGAAGTTTAGATGTTAAAGTACGAACTGTGTTTTGTGGTTCAATCGCAAAGTTAATAGGATGAGTTAATGAATTAGCATAAGTATTAAACTCAGCAGTTGTAGCAAAATCAGCAGCACTAGGAAGTTCACTAATTTTATCTTGGACAGTTCTTTGGATAGAACCTGTTCCTGGCTCTTCATAATAAATATTACTAGCGTTGAGTTGTCCTGAAGCTACAGGAAGACCATAAACAACTTCAACTATGTCACCAGCATTTAAACCAGTAAAGAAAGTAATAGAAGTGCTTGAAGACTCTGAATAGTTAGTATCAACAACTTGTTTGCTACCGTTAACAAATACTGCTAAATTGTTTTGGTCAGGAAGGTAAGTAAATGGTATTGTAAATACTGTTTGACCTTGAGTAGCTATAAAAGAAACTTCTTGAGTTGCAGCAGCACCACCGCCTCCACCGCCACCAGCAGCAAATAAATTTAAACTTTGAGCTGTAATACGTAATTGTACGTTATCGCTGATGTTAAAGATTTGTGGTTGAGTATTTTCTTGACCACGTTCTACAGTTAAGAAATCACCGTTTCTATAAGTACATTTAACAATCTCACCTACTTCAGGGTTGTTGATTTGAATCAACGTCAACATGAAGTAGTTACCGCCAGTAGGTGAAGGGAACTGTTGTCCTGTACCTGCTACTACTTGTAATACGGTATCAGTAGGCGTAATAGCCACAGCAAGGGCTGTAGCAGCGTTGTTAGTAAATAATGGAATTGGCATTTAATTATCCTACTGTAATAGTGTTTATAACAAAACCGTCTACTAATCTATTAGAACTATAAATGGTAATGTATTGATTTTGAGGCTCTGGTCTTGTCCAAGGAGGTGCTTGATAGTCTGCTACGCCTCGTACAAAGTCCTGTGGCTGTCTCGGCTCCCAATCGGCAGGACAAACTTTCAGTCCATCCCATCTCTGGCGTAAATCGCTTGCTCGCATTTTCCTTCCGCAAGCATCGCAGAGTACTGCCCAATCACCTCTGTCATAGCGACTAAAATAGCTCATACTTGTGTAGCGTCGTAAACAGTTAAATCACCAACACCCACATAGGTGTTAGTCAAAGAAGTAGTAATCGTCATCTCAAGGCGATAAGTTACTTCAGCTAGTCCACCAATAACCCTTTGAGACGCTGTCTTATTAACAATGACTGCCGCACCTAAAAGAAGATTAGATGGGTTAGGGTCTACACCGTTCATAACAACAATAGCACAAGTTGCTGTTAGGATAGTTTCACCAGCAGCTAAAACCTGCGTAAAGTCAAAAGTGAATAACTCACTTTCGGTGGTAATCTTGTAGGAAAATGACTCAGCCATTAAAGTTTCCGATATAACATTATAACACGATTTTTAACAAAAGACAAGGTTTTTTCAGCCTTTTTGACTAAAATATCTCTGTCCTTAACTATAACTGCTGTAAGCTGTTTAGGCCCAACAATAAAAGTATACTTAGCTACTGCTCCAAACTTCTGTACAATACCAGGGTAAAGACTAACTATTGCATAGCTTATTACTGTAAGTACTTTTTCAATAAACTTATTAATCTTAACTGTAGTGGTTACTGTAGCAGCTAATAGTTTATTGGGCAATCTTTTTAAACTAACAACATTATTAACACCTAAAGCTAATATTACACTTGTAGTAATTCTACGGATTATTGTAACAATCGTAGTTACTGCATAAGTTATTATTTTAGCTATTGCCCTAGGTATAGTAATTGTTGTGGTTACTAAGGCAGTTAATATTTTAAGTACACTGTTTTTAATTGAAGCTGTATTTGATACTGTAGCTAATAAAGTCTTAAAACGACCAAAGTTAATACGAGCTGTGCTGGTTACATTGACTGATAAAGCAACCAAGTGGTTAGCTATTTCAGTAATAACAACAATTACAGTCTCTACTGCCGATACTAACAACTTACCTATTAAACGAGCTATTGTAGCCGTGCTAGTGACTGTAGCTGTTAATGTCTTACTTGAATAACGAGCTATTGTGGCTGTGCTAGTAACTACTAAAGCCATTATCTTAGCAATAGCTTTTTTGATACTTACTGTGCTAGTAACATTGTACGACAATGTTTTAAATAAACTAAGTATTCTAGATATTGTTGCAGCACTAGTAGACAGTACTAAAATAAGCTTATTAATTAGTTTAGTTATACTAGCTGTAGAGCTAACTGTTGCAGTTATAAACTTAGATAACTGCCTAACAATATTAATAGTGCTAGTTACTGCTACGCTTAAACTCTTAGGTATAGCTTTAATCAAAGTAGCTGTACTTGTTACAGCATAACTAAGGGTTTTAGATAAAGACAACAATCTACTTAAGGTTGCTGTTGATGTTACGTTAATAGTAAACGCAACTAAGTGCATTGCTGATTCTGTTATAACTACTAGGACATTGTCCACAATAGTAGTCATTAATTTACTGATTGCTCTTCTAATACTTACAGTGCTTGTTGAGGTTACACTCAATGCTTTTAATATTGTAAGCTTGTAAGCAATACTTACTGCATTTGAAACACTAACTGATAAAGTTCTAAGAAGATTTAAAACTTTAGATATACTAGCTGTAGAAATTACAGCTAATAAAATAATTTTAGATATATTTAAAAACTTAGAAATGGAACTAGTACTCGTAGAAGTAACACTTAACGAGGGAGTTAATGTGATATTATCTCCGTCATTAATTGCTACTCTATCTATACTAGAACCATTAATTGCCATTAACTAAATTGTACTTTAAAAGTAAATTGGATGGAATCGCCATTGTTCAATGGGATGCCACTAAAGTCACCTTTTACAAACAAGTTACCAGAAGTAGAAGCATCAAACAAACCAGCATTGGTGATTGTCTCACTTGTGCCAGCAGTCTGTGTACCTACAACTTGGAATGTGTCGTTTGTCGTACTTGTTGTTACTTGTGAAGTAGTGCCTGAAACACGTGGCAATACTTCTGTAAACAAAGTTGTATCTGTTGCTGCCGTCGTACCTGCACCTGTACCCCAACCAATGTATTTAGGTTGAGTAGCCGCACCACCATTAAGGTAGTTGGTTACGATGGCTTTCCCAGTATTAACTAAGAGTGTAGCCATTTTTTAATTCTCCAAATGATTCTTTTAAGTGGGTTAGCATGATAATAATCTATAACGCCAAGTTCCTCCACAGTGCCGTCAGCACGAGTGATGGTGGCAATTAGTTGGATTTCCTTAGCATCTAGATTAGTATTCATTATGTATGTTGTTTAACCAACTCAAGAACGATTGTAAATGTCAAGGTTTGACCTGTGCCTTCGTAATCAAAGGTCGCTAAAATCTCACCTGTAGGATTGACAGCATTATTAATAATACCGCCATAGTGCTGAGCTTCTACTTTACCACGTCCTGCAAAGTTCCAGAATACAGTATTAGCAGAAGCACCTTTCCAAAGAATGTTTACAGTTAATAAGTCTTCTACGTCGTAGTTGATTTTATTAACACGTAAACGATTAGCTTTAACACCGTTAATATCAAAATCACTTAAGTTAGCAGGGTTAACAATAGTGTAAACACCTGCATCAGTAGCTGTTAAAGTACCTTCGTATTTAATTACAACGTGACGAGGCCCATCAACAAGAATCTGAATAGGAGTTTGAATAGTAGTAGTCATTTGCTACTCCCTATTAACGTGAAACTTCGACAGCAGCCAATACGTAGTCAATGGTCATTGTTTCTAGAACTGTTGGTGTATCCGAAAAAATTGGAGACAACAAAGCACTAGTTAAAGTAGTACCAGAAGAACCGATAGTTGGTGAAGTAATACGAGCAACTAAATTACCGTTTACATACACTACTAAATCAGTATTGTCATAGTGGAAACCGAGTTGAATAAAGGTTTGAGCAGCTATAGTAGCTACACCAGTAATCAAAGTAGTAGATGTAGAACCTACACGTGATACTAAGTTAACTGAAGTACCAGAAGTTACAAACCATAAACCATCAGTAGCAGAAGTACCAGCAGAAGCTAGACCAGCTAAGAAAGTACCAGTAGTTGCACTAACTTCAAGGCGAGTTGTGTACCATAGTTTTTGACCAGCAACAAAGCCAAATGATGTACCTGTTTTAAATGCTGAACTTGCTGTGGTAGTTCCGCCTGGTAGTAAAACAGCTAATCCGCCTAAACCAGAAGCTTCAATTAAAGTAGAGCCTGAACCAGAAATGGTAAAGTCTTCAGCATTAACAGACATGAAATCGTTAGAATAAGAAGCTACGCCATAACCAGGGTCGCTTGTGCTATTGAAAGGGTCTGGAAGCGGATAACTTGAAAGTGGTTTGCCTTTAGCAACGGTGGCAATACCGTATGTAAATCTTGTTGGTGTGCCCATTTAAATCTCCTAAAAGTGATGGGTTCACGTCATTTAAGACGTTTAGGATTAGTAAGTATTACTTAGGATACGACAATGATTCTACTGCATGTAGACGTTTCTTTTTAACGCCTGAATCTTGACCGCCTTTGTTTTCTACTGCTTGGGTGTTGCCTAAACCTTTTTTAGCATTGCTTTTTGGAGTTGCCATATTGCTTGGCTTATTCTTAGCTACGCCTGCTGGAAAGGTTTCGATGATTCTTTTTTCCATGATTTGTCCTTTAGAAGGAAAGGAAAGGAATCTTGTGAATTCCTAACCTTCCTATTATATCACAAATTAACTCAAATGTAAAGAGTTAATTAAGTAGATAGTTGATTGCTTCTGCAAGGAATTTAGGATTATCTCTAAAGTTACCTAAACCTTGATTACACCCCATACACAACAAACCACGAACTTTCTTAGTAGTATGGCAATGGTCTACTGCCAGATTTCTAGGTTGTTTCGTTCTGTTATCTATGACTGTTTCAAAGTTTTTGCATATCATACAAACACCGTTTTGCTTTTCTAACATTTCGTTGTATTGTTCTAAAGTAATGCCAAAGCTTTTCTTTAAATCAGTACTTCGTACTCTGTCAGGATGTTTTAAGCGGTATTGCTTTTGATAAGCAGCAGCTTTAGCCTTTTTATCCATAATCCCTTAAGAATCAACTACTTACCGTCAAGGACCATTCACGCCATAGATGGCACGTGGGTCAGACCAACCAAAGCTGTAACGCTCGTAACCTTTAGCCTTAGCGTTCATTGTGTCAAAATCATTGTCCTGGTCGAACATGATACCAACACGCTCATAGTACTTAAGACCATTTTGAACGTTAGTGCGGAGGAACCAAGCGTGTGGGCTTGTTAGGTAATGGTTCATTACGATACCTTCTGGGATGGCATTAGTTGCCTTCAGAACGTTGATATCGTTATTTGCAGTACCTGATTGGAATACAGACTTCAGAATGCGGTTAGCGTTGTA
>Ga0214166_1000212_pt1 | contig 30517 bp, 48 predicted proteins | sample TroBogepilimnion_27_FD_153005 | JGI IMG/M metagenome (GOLD analysis project Ga0214166, IMG submission 153005) | Freshwater microbial communities from Trout Bog Lake, WI - Practice 18AUG2009 epilimnion v3 | ecosystem: Environmental > Aquatic > Freshwater > Lake > Epilimnion/Euphotic zone ...
ACTTATATTCCGATTGCTAGACAAGTGGGCGAAGAAGTTATTATCGAGCAACGCTTAGACCGTAAAGGAATTGTGCGCTATATGAAGGATGCACAAAGAGCGTATAACTATAACGCGAGTGCTGCCCTTGAGTTTGGTGCATTACAGTCTAAGAGTCCTTATGTTGCGCCAGTAGAAGCTATTGAAGGATTGGAAAATTACTGGAGTACAGCTAACTTAGAAAATCATGCCTATTTGCCATACAACCATAATGACGAGCAAGGCAATCCAGTACCAGCTCCCCAGAAAGCTCCACCACCAATGGGCGCGCCTGTCTATATGGAAGGTATGCAAACTGCTAACATGGAATTGATGATGACATCTGGTCAGTACGAACAGACGTTTGGTGAGCAAAGCCAAGAGTTGTCAGGTGTATCTATTGATCGCAGGATAAATCAAGGGAACAGAGCAACATTCCATTTCCAAGATGCACAAGCTAATACTATTCAATTTGTTGGTAAGATTATTATTGATTTAATTCCTAAGATATATGACACAAAACGTATTGTAAGAATCTTGGGTGAAGATGGATCTGAAGATCAGATTATGATTGATCCAGAAGCTAAACAAGCAATGATGCAACATGAACAAGAAGAAGAAGCAAAAGTTAAAACCATTTTTAATCCATTGGTCGGCAAATACGATGTAGTGGCAGAATGTGGGCCAAGTTATGATACTAAGCGTCAAGAAGCGTTTGATGCGATGACTAAGCTATTAACTGCACAGCCAGCTTTGTCACAAGTGATTGGTGATTTGTATATGGGAAGCGCAGACTTTCCTGGCGCGGATAAGTTGCAAGAACGTATGCGTAACTGGATTCCACCTAATATTTTAGGAACTGGGCCATCTGAGCAAGAACAACAAATGATGGCGCAATTACAACAATCACAACAAGTTATCCAACAATTGCAACAACAACTCCAAGAGAAACAATCTTATGTAGCTATTGAAAAACAACGTGCTGATATTGATGCGTTGAATCATTTAGCATTACGTTATGAGAACGAGCGTCAGGATGTAATTTCAGCATTTAAAGCTGAGACTGATCGCATGAAAGCATTAATTGGGCAAATGAGTCCAAAACAAATCAATGAAGTTACTAATAAAACGGTAACAGAAATTGAGGAAGAAGAAGTGCCTGGTAAGGAGTTTGAAAAAACAAACTTTGATCCTTCACAAGTAATAAGCCAATATTTACCTAACTTACAACAGGAGCAATAAATGGAAGATACATCTACAACGCAAATAGATGCTGAATTACCACAAGAAATAGAAACACCTAAAGAAGAAACGAAACAAGAGAATAGTTATAACGAGTTGCCTGATTGGGCAAGACGTAGGATGGGAGAGCTTGCTGCTGAAAAAAACGCAGCAAAACAAAAACTTGAGGAATTGCAAGCTAGACCTACGCAACAATCTGAGCAAACTTATAGTCCGCAGGAAAACATACAAGAGTTGGCAATGACGTATGCCAAACAGATAGCTCAAGAGCAATTTCAACAGCAATCTTTTGTTGCTAAGATGACTGAAATTGAAAAGAATGCTAAGGAAGAATTTGGAGATGTTTATGACAAATCTGTGACTAACTTGCAATTAGCTGGAGTTGGTGGCCAAGACTTTTTACAAGCGTTGGCAGCTATTCCTAGTCCAGAAAAGGTTATTACATTCTTAGGCAAGTCTGAAAACATAAATGAAGCAATCCGTATTGCTAATTTGTCACCATTACAAATGGGAGTTGAATTGACTAAATTATCTAGTAAAGCTACAAAAGAATTAGGGAAACAAAAATCCAACGCTCCAGCACCAGTTGGGGATGTAGATGGGGGATCTAGTCGAGCAACAGGAACAGTTGAGCCAGATCCTTCAGATTCTCAAGCATGGATTCGTTGGAGATCTGCTAACGCTAGAAAAAAACGGTAAATTTATTAACCCCTGTTGAATTTTATGTCAATAGGGGTTAAAATATTTATATAGGTCAAAATGAACCGTTAATCATTGTATTGGGCGTAAATAATTTCTCTCTAGCCAAGACGAAAAGTAAGTTTTTTTTATTTTTTATCCAAACCTTTATGGAGAATTATTTATGACTACGAATTCGTTATTAACGATTAGTCAGATCACCAATGAAGCGGTGCGTCTGTTTACTCAAACCAATGCGTTTTTACGCACAGTATCTCGTCAATATGACGATCAATTTGCTCGCACAGGAGCAAAAATTGGAAGCACACTCCGCGTTCGTTTACCAAACGATTACACGGTATCTACTGGCCCTGCTATTACCCCACAAGGTACTAACGAGCAAAATACAACTTTGACAGTTGCTACTCAAGCAAACGTACCTGTTTCTTTCGGTACTGCTGAAAAAACATTGTCTTTAGATGACTTTAGCGAGCGTGTTTTAGCTCCTGCGGTTAATCGTTTAGCTGCTTATGTTGCTGCCGACTTAATGAATGTTGTAAACCTTTCAGCTAACTTAGTTGCTAACTTGTCTGGTACAACATTGTCAAGTCCACAAGCTCAACAATGGTTACAAGCTGGTGCAGCTCTCGACCAAAACTTAGCTCCACGGATGGATCGTAAGATTATTCTTGATCCAGTTACACAATCTCGCACAATTAGTTCTTTGGCTGGTTTGTTTAACCCACAAGTTAAAATCTCTGACCAATACGAAACAGGTATTATTTCGCGTGATACATTAGGTTTTGATTGGATGTACGATCAGACAACTCAAGTTCACACAGTTGGTTCTTTCTCTGCTGGTACAGTAAACGGTGGTTCACAAACTGGTACTACATTAACTGTTAACGCTATTACAGGTACATTAAACAAAGGTGATGTTATTACCATTGCTGGTGTATATGCAATTAACCGTTTAACAGGTCAGTCACAAGGTACATTGCGTCAATTCGTAGTTACATCAAATGTATTATCTGGTGCAACTTCAATTCCAATTTACCCAGCAATTACTCCAGCTCCTGCTGCGTTTAATACTGTAACTGCATCTCCATCTGATACTGCTGTTATCAGCTTGGTAATGCCAGCTAGCTCACAGTATCGTCAAAACTTGGCATACTTCCCAGAAGCATTTACATTAGCTTGCGCTGATTTGGAAATGCCTACTGCTGGTGTGGTACAAGCTGCAAGAGCGCAATTTGATGGAATTTCATTGCGTATGATCGAAGCGTATGACGTTATGTCAGATAGCTTGATTACTCGTATGGACATTCTGTATGGTTATGCTGCAATCAAGCCTGAATGGGCTACTGTAGTTGCTGACATCGTGTAATTTGCGTTGTAGATGTATGGGTGGACTCCTCATAAGGGAGTCCATTTTTTAAGATAAGGGATAGACATGAGCCAACCATTGCCAACAACTCCTAGAGACATTATTCAATTATCTTTAAAAACTGCAAATGTGATTGGTGTAGGTCAAACTCCTTTAGCTGAGGATATAAACGATTGTTTTAATATGCTTAACATGATGCTTGCCCAATGGCAACGCAGACGTTACATGGTATATAACTTAGAAACAATTGGTATTCCTGCGACTGGCCAAGTATCGTATACCATTGGCACAGGGCAAAATTTTAATATAGCTCGACCAGTAAAATTAGAGGCTGCATATTTTAGGATGCAAAGCGGTACTCCATTACCTGTTGATTATCCATTACAGGTATTACGCGCTCAAGAAGATTATGACAGAATCTCAATTAAAACTTTAAATGCGTTTCCACAGTACATTTATTATTCAACTGGTTATCCTATTGGTAACATCTTTGTATGGCCTGTACCTAATAATCAATATCAAATATTTATTACAGTAATGGTTCAACTAGAATCATTCCAAAATTTAAGTCAGCAAATTATATTGCCGCCTGAATATTTAGATGCAATGCAATGGAATTTGACCGATCGCATTATGACAATGTATGGGATGCCTGAGAATCCAAAAATTACAAAGTATGCCGAAGCAAGTATGCGCGCTATTGAAGAAGTTAATTCACAAATACCATTGTTGCATATGCCTGTTGCGTTGCGTGGTAAGTCTGGTGCATACAATATTTATGGGGACTTCTACGTTGGAAGTGCTGGATAATGGCAAAAATAGCTTTAATCAATGGCTCTTATCAAGCTCGAAGCGTTATAGCATCTGCACAGCGTTGCGTTAATCTTTATTTAGAAGCCAACCCTGAAACTAGTGTATTTCCATTTACGCACTATCCAACACCAGGATTAACATTATTAGGTAGTGTTCCTGCGTTTTCTTGGAGAGGATTATATTACGCGTCAAACAATCAACTATATGGTGTTTGCGGTAGTAACGTATATTATATTAGTGAAGATTATGCATTTACATTAATCGGAACAATTACATCGGCATCTGGGACAGTATCCATGAATGATAATGGTACAGATCTTATTCTTGTCGATGGCACATTAAATAATGGATGGATTATTCATTTATCTACAAATGCTTTTTCAAAAATTGATCAAGCAGGATTTTATGGTGGCAATCAAGTTAATTATGTAGATGGATACTTTGTGCTTAACTATATTGGCACAACAGAATGGTATATTTCTTTACCACTTACAACAACTTTTGATCCAACATATTTTGCATCCACAACTGGATCATCGGATTTATTAGTTGGGATTGGTATTGCTAAACGGTATCTTTATTTGTTTGGTGAAAATACAACAGAAGTTTGGTTTAATGAAGGAAATACAACATTTCCGTTTGGTAGATTACCTGGCACATTCATGCAATATGGATGCGCTGCAACAAACTCTATTACGATGATAGATGGCGATTTATACTGGGTAGCGCAATCATTACAAGGTCAAGCATATATTTGCAGAACAAATAACTTTAATGCTGGAATTGTTTCTACTTTTGCAATTAACAACGAATTACAGGGTTATTCAACGCTATCCGATGCAATTGGGTATTCTTACGAGTTAAATGGTCATTTTTTCTATGTTGTAACATTTCCAACTGCTAATAAAACTTGGGTTTATGACTTATCAAATCAACAATGGAACGAATGGAATGCAGTAGATATTGATGGAACATTGAATAGACATCGTTCTAATTGTTTCGCATTTGCATACAATCAATTAGTTGTTGGTGATTTTGAGAATGGTAATTTATATGCGATAGATCAAGACAATTACACAGATAATGGACAACCAATTACTCGAATTCGTGGGTTTTACCACATGGAAGATGATTCATCAAGTCGCGTACATTATCGTAACTTTATTGCTGAAATGGAATCAGGTAATGGTTATTTAAATAGCTCAACCGAAGTTAATTTACGTTGGTCAGATGATCGCGGTAAGTCTTACAGCAATCCCGTTATGCAAAATTTAGGTCAAGAAGGACAATATTTAACAAGCATTAAATGGAATCGTTTAGGAATGGCAAGAGATCGTGTATTTGAAATTTTCTGGAGTGTTCCAACAAAAACGGCGTTATCTGGTGCTTTTGTAGACGCGTTACCGAATAATGGCTAATTTAGCAACCAACTTACCTGTATTAAGAACACCATATTTAGATACGAATGGTCAGATAACTCAACCCTGGCTTATGTTTCTAGTGCAATTGTATCAACGCACAGGTGGAGATCAAACTCCGCCATTAAATTTAACTCAAATTCAACAAACTTATTTAAACGCTTTAAATATTTTAAGTTCTAATGGATTTGCTGGTTCAATAACTTATACAACAAATACAGCAAATGTAACATTATCTACAACAGTTACAGGCATAACTAAAGGTAATGGTACTGCATTATCGGCCGCAGTATCAGGCACAGATTATTCTTTGCCAGTTTTAATAAGTTCTGCAAATGGCTTTGCTGGTATTGTAGTCAATGGTACAAGCAATGCAACTGTAACGATGAAAACAACGATTACAGGAATTTTAAAAGGAAATGGTACTGCCATATCTGCTGCAGTATCTGGAGTGGATTATGCTCCGCCTACAAGTGGCACAAGCATACTTTATGGCAATGGTGCTGGTGGTTTCTCAAATGTAACCATAGGATCTGGAGTTTCATTTACAGGCGGTACATTAAGTGCGACTGGATTGGGTGGAACTGTTACAAGCGTTGCATTATCATTGCCTTCTATATTTACTGTTACAGGCTCACCAGTAACAACAACAGGAACATTAACAGGATCACTAAATTCACAAACTGCAAATATTGTTTTTGCAGGGCCATCAACAGGTAGTTCAGCAACTCCCACATTTAGAGCATTGGTATCAAACGATATTCCTGCGCTTAATTATGTAACTTCGGTATCAGGAACTTCACCAATATCTGTAACTTCTGGCTATACACCTACAGTTAGCATTTCTCAAGCATCTGCTACAACAAACGGTTATTTATCTAGCACAGACTGGAATACGTTTAATAACAAAGGTTCAGGTACTGTAACGTCTATTACATCCACAACTTTAACCATTGGTGGCACATCTGCAATCCCTACAATTAATTTAACAAGTGGAATTGTTACTGCTGGCACTACAGGATCTTCAACTTTAATTCCTGTTATAACCGTTGATACTTACGGCAGGGTAACTAACGTAACAACTGCATCAAACCCACAAGGAACGGTTACAAGCGTTTCAGGAACAGGAAGCGTCAATGGTATTACCTTAACTGGAACGGTAACTTCTAGCGGTTCTTTAACGCTTGGTGGCACATTGTCAGGTATTGGTAACAGTCAATTAACCAATAGCACCATTTCAGGTGTTGCTTTAGGTGGCAACTTATTTAATTTAACTGCTGGGACTGGTGTCAGTTTTAGCACAGGAACTACTTACAATGGTTCTGCTGCTATAACGATTAATGCGACTGGATCGGGTGGAACGGTTACATCTGTAGCAGCATCTGGTGGTACTACAGGATTAACATTTAGCGGATCACCGATTACAACATCTGGAACTATAACACTAGGTGGTACACTTGGAACAGGATATGGCGGTACAAATCTTACAACTTATACAACTGGCGATATATTATATGCGTCAGCTACCAATACATTATCTAAACTTGTAGTTGGAACTACAGGCTATACATTAACTGTTGCAAGCGGTATACCAGTATGGAAACCACCTTATGTAAGAACATCCTTTACTGCTACAGCAAGTCAAACAACATTTTCTGCGACTTATAATGTTGGATATGTACAGGTATTTATGAATGGTGTTTTATTAAATGGTGCAGATTATACGGCAACTAATGGGACATCTGTTGTATTGTCTGTGGCTGCAAACGCTGGCGATATAGTTGAATTGATTGCATACAATGTCTAAAGAATTCATAACTTCAATTATGCATAATGACAGAGTTTGGAATTCTGTCAAAGTAGATGATGTAACTAAAGAAATGTATGGGTATTCCGATAGTAACAATTATGTTATTAATGATTATGGATTTATTATGTTTCGCGGTTTGACACCAACTATGCAAGAAATTCATGTCTGTATGTTGAAGTGCAAAAATACTCAAGAAATTGTTAAAAAAGCTATTGACGAAGTAAGGGCAACAGGTGTAAAAAAATTCCTTGCGCCTATTGGTGATTGGAACAAAAGTGCATTAAAATTGAGTATGGCTTGTGGATTTATTGAAGAAGGCAGAATTTCAAAAGCCTATATTAGAAATGGCAACTTTCATTCCATGATTTTAATGGGGAGCAAATAATGAGTTTTATATCAAATGCAATTGGTAGTTTATTTGGGACAACCCAACAAGCTGATGCCGCTACTCTTGCTTCACAACAACAAGCACAATCTCAAGCTGCAGCTCAAGCCGCTTTACAGAAAAATCTTGCTCCATATTCGCAAATTGGGACAGCAGTTTTGCCTCAATTACTTAAATCTTTAGGTTATAACGGAACTTTTGATAGCTCAGGGAATATATCAGGTATCACAGGATCAGGTTTTCAATTTAATCCTACCGATTTACAAAATACACCTGGTTATCAATTTACATTAAATCAAGGTTTGCAAGGTGTTAATAATCAAATGTCATCGCAGGGTTTATTAGGGAGTGGCGCACAGCAAAAAGCTATTGCAAATTATACAACTGGGTTAGCTCAAAATACTTACAACCAACAATATCAAAATGCATTAAGCCAATATATGACTAATGCTGGTCAGTTAGGTAATTTATTAAATCTTGGTCAAAACGCTGCCGCTGGTATTGGTCAGGGTGCTTATAACTCAAATGTAAATGCTGGAAATGCTTTGGCTGCAGGTACAACTGCTGCTGGTTCACAAACAGCTAATACAATGAATTCATTATTAGGTGCAGGAAAAGCTGCTGCTAGTATTTATTCTGTGGCAAATACACCTTCTGTTGCAGCTTCTATAGCTGCTTTATTTGCATAAGGAATAATATGGACTTTGCACAATCAACAAATGTAATACCTCAAAAAATGGTAACACCTAATTTTGATCAAATTCCAGAAGGAATTAATCAAATTTTAAATATACAAAAAAATAAAGTTGGACTTGAGCAAGCTAAACAATCTTTATTAGCAAACAAATCCGTATCTAAAGCAATTAAAGAAAATACGAGCGAAGATGGCAATTTAGATGTTCCAAGCATTATTAGTCAATTATCAAAAGATGAAAATGCATCTATTAATTTGCCTCAATTAGCAACACAACTGTTGCAATTAAAAGGTCAGCAATTTACTACGGATACTGCAAAATTAACTAATTTAGCAACAAAAAACACATTGGCTGGTCAAAGACTTGCGCCAATGGTGGCAGATATTAATGATAACAAATTAATACCGAGAGAAAGATTAATTAATGAATATGCTCATTTAACAAAAGTTGGAGTATTTACCCCACAAGAAGCTATGCAACATATTGGGATGCTTCCTGAAAAGTCTAATGATCCTGAACAAGAAAAATTAAATATTCATAACTTTATTAAAAACGAGCATTTAGCAACAATTAACAACGAACAGTTATTAAGCAAATTATTGCCACAACAGCAATATATTGCCACAGGAGCAGGAACGCAGATATTAAACGTAAATCCATTAACAGGAAAATCAAATCCTAATGGATTTATACAAGGTCAAATGCCTGTAGGAACTCCATTAGTAGCGCAAGAAGGAAATAATCTTGGATTACCTGCTGGTACTCAATATCTTTTAGGCCCAAGTGGTGCGCCTACTATTATTCCTCAAGGTAGTTCACAAGGACAAACTACAAATCCTGCTCCAATGGTATCTGGATTAGCACCAACAACTACAGCGAATCTTGATACAGGTAACACTTTAATTAAATCCGCAAGAGAGGAAGCGAGCAAAGTACCTGATATTCGTTTTAACACCAATAAAATTATTGAATTGGCTAAGAAAACAACAACTGGTAGCGGTGCTGATTTAGTTCGTAACTTGCGTGGTGGTTTTGCTGTATTGCCATATACAGATGATAAAGCAACAAACTTTGATTTATTAGGCCATCAATTATCTTTACAAACACAAGCTGCAGCTAATTCACCAGGAATTAATGGAACAAATGCTGGTCAAGCATTGGCTTCACAAATTGGCGGACACGAACATTGGACTGAAGATGCTCTTGTACAAGCATCTCGTATTAATAGAGCAATGGCAGAAGCAAAAGAATTGTTTAACGAAGGCATTAAAAATCTTACTCCTGAAAAAGCAATTAAATACCAAAACTCATGGAATAAGACATTGGATGTTAATACATTGCGTTTGTATGATGCGTTTAAAAATAAAAGTGAAGATCCAAATGGATATAAAGAAATTGTTAAAGAACTTGGTGGGCCAAAATCTGAAAGATTTATTAATGCTGCAAAACATTTAGATAAGATTAATGAATTAATATTGAAGGGTGAATAATGGGCGCACCAATATCATCTAAAGATTTGTTATCGGAAGCAGGTGTCATTGAACCAAAAGGTACGGTTACTTTTGGCGATCCTAGCATTAATCAAGATAAAAAAATATCAGATGAAATTTTAAACCATCCAAACGTAGATAAATATTTACGATACATCAATGCCTATGAAGGAAGTCCAAAAGAAAATCAAACTGTAGGATTTAAAGAGTTTGAAGATCTTAAAGATCATCCTAGACAATCTATTAAGTTTAATAAAAAAGGCGATTCAAGTGATGCGGCAGGATACGGTCAATTACTTAGCAAAACTTGGGATGAGCAAAAGAAAAAACAAGGTTTAGAGGATTTTAGTTTAGAAAACCAAAAGCGCGCTATGGTGGGATTATTGCGCGATAAAGGTGTTCTTGAAAGTGTATTACAAGGTGATTACGATTTTGCTAATACAAAAGCAAAAAATATATGGGCCAGTTTGCCAGGTTCTACTATTGGAAAAGCAACAGGTCAGACACCTAAATTAAATCCAACTGCGGAAGCAATTTTAAAAGAACAGCCAACTCCTTCTCAAATAAGTGCTAATGATTTACTAAAAGAAGCAGAATCTTTTTCTAGCGAACCAACAGATAAAAAAACATACGCGCCATCCGATGTTATTGCAGCATTATTAAATAAAAAACTAACAGGGGTTAATCTTGTAAACCCTAAAGAAATTCCACCTGGATCTATATTAGAGAAATTATTAGGTGGTATTGAGGCTGGCGCATCTGCTGTAACTGGTGCGGTGACTGGTATTCCTGCTACAATGGCTTATGGTTATGTACCACCTGGCAGTCCGCAATCTGCGTATGATGAAGCTAATAAACGTATGCAAGCCATACAACAGTTTCAATATCAACCTAAGACGCAAACAGGTCAGAATCTTGTAGAAATGCTTGGTGGCTTACCTAAAATGATTTTAGGCACATCTGCGCCATTACCACCTATGCTTGGTATTGAAAACCAATTAGGCGGTGCTTTAGCTTATGATCGACCACCACAGGTTACTAAACCATTTAACCCAAATAAATACGCGTTAAATGAACCCATAGTAGAACGACCATCCAATGTTGTACCTATGCCTACATTAACAGGTGTTGGCGCAGCAGAAGTAGAAAACAATCCTTATTCTGGTCATTTATCAGGTGAATCTTATGGTCGTGGAGAAGTATTCCCCCAGATTAAATTATCTAAAATTGCTAATGATGTGCCAGTTGATGAACAAACAACTCGCGCTCAAATATTGCAAAATGTTTTAAAAGTTTTCAAACTTATTAGACCAGGTGTTTTGACAGGGAATGAAGGAACATTAAGACAAGAATATGTAACTGCAAAACGTGCTGCTGAAACTCCTAGTGGTCAATTATTAAAAGAGCAAATTGCTAATGAACAAAATGCTTTAACTAAATTTGCACAAGATCGAGTAGAAAAAACAGGAGCAAGCCCTAAGTTAATCAATGATGAAGAACGAGGCAACGCTTTAAACAACGCTTTAATTGGTCATTATGATTTCGAAACAGGCGAATTTGAAGGGTTTAAAGGTTATTTAAACAAACTAAAAGATGATATTTATAAATATGCTTTAAAGAAAGTTGGAAACAATCCTGTTGAATCATCAAACTTAGATAAACTGTTAAATTCAAAACAATTTGAAGCTGAATTAGAGTTGCGTGGCAATACAAATTTTACAGGTGGATTACGCAAATTATTAGATTTGCATAAAACAGAAGGTTTTGAAGGCACTAAACCGAATACTCTTGCAGGGTTAGAAAAACTCCGTCAATCGCTTAATCTTCAATGGACACCTGAAAATAGATATGCGATAGGTAAAGCTATTAACGCAATTGATGATGATATTGCCAAAGCTGGTGGGCCAGGCGCAATTCAAACAGGTAGAAATCTGCATGAATTAGAAAAAACAATCTTTGGCTCTAAAGGTATGGATACTATATTTGGTGATTTTGATCCAAACGGTATTAAAAAAGGTGTTGGTGTAGACAAGATTATGAGCAAATTAAATGGTTTAGATACTGCTCAATGGAAACATATTTATGATACTGCCGATAATATATCTAAAGGTTTCATTCGCGTAGGAAACTACAACTTCAAAGTACCGAAAGATATTATTGCTCAAGCAAATATGGTTAAAAACGAGATGAAAGGTTCTTTAGCTCGTGAAGTATATGCTGCTGGTGAAGATAAAGCTGGAGTATGGAATCAAAACTCAGTAAATAAGATTTTGAATTCAAGAGAAAGCAAGATTCGTTATGCATTTGATCCCGAAGAACAAAAAGCATTTCACGAACTTAATTTAGCAGGTCAAATGATGCCTGGCATACATTCTTATGAAGGTGGTGCTATGCAAGCTGAAAGAATGGGATTAGTTGGTAGAGCAATAGAAAAATTACCATTTATAGGAAGTGCTGCTGGCGCAACAACAGGAAGTGGGCTTATAACTAAACTTGGCGCGGCAGGCGGTGAAGCAGGTAAAAACATTATTTTAAAAGATTTAAGCAAAAAAGAAGCTGCAAAACTTTTAGAACAGATGCAAAACAATTATAATTTAGGTAGCTTATCTAAGTGAAAAAAGGCTAACGAGGAATAATATGAATGGATCTTTACTACCTAACGCAAAACAACAATTTTTTGATGCAAATGGGATTCCTCTTGCAAGTGGTAAGGTTTATTATTACATTCCTTACACAACTACCCCTAAGAATACTTATCAAGATTTAAACTTAACTATTTTAAATACAAACCCTATTGTTTTAGATGCTGCTGGTGAATGTATTGCGTGGGGTGCAGGAATTTACAGGCAGCAAGTTTATGATGTAAATGGTAATCTTATTTGGGATCAAAATACTTTAGCTTCTGGTACTGGTGGAGAAGAATATCAAACAGCAACACAAGGTCAAATTTTATTTAATTTAACAACAGTAACATATATTGTTGGTTCAAATACATTAAATGTTTATGTTAATGGAAGTAAACAAATTAAATCATTAAATTATAACGAGACATCTAATTCATCAATAACATTTATTTCTGGATTAAATGTTGGTGATATTGTTGAATTTACGGTTACATTTTAATTATGACAATATCTCGTAACTTATCATTTCTTGCTGAAGGAGTATCCTCGACAGGTGTGTTAGGTGCGAGCAATGGTGGTTCAGGACAAAATACAGTTACTACAGGCGATTTATTATATGGTTCTGCTACTAACACATGGTCAAAGTTATCAATAGGTTCTACAGGCACGATTTTGCGTGTTGTTGGTGGCATACCATCATGGGGAACTGATTATACAGGAACAGTTACAAGCGTTGACGCTTCTGTGCCTTCATTTTTATCTATTTCTGGAAATCCAATAACAACATCTGGAACATTGGCAATAACATATTCAGGTACTGCATTACCTGTCGCAAATGGTGGTACAGGCTTAACAAGTCTGCCTGCAAACTATATTGCTTATGGCAATGGAACAGGCGCATTTAGTTCTAGCTCTACATTAACCTATAACGGAACAACTTTATTTGCTGGTAATTTTGTACCTTCAAGTTCTAGCGTACCTACAAATGGATTATTTTTACCAGCTACAAATACTATTGGTTGGTCTACTAATAGTTCTCAAAGGATGCAAATTGGTGCAACTGGTGGTGTTTCCATTGGTAACACTACAGACCCAGGCGCAACTAATTTAAGTGTAACTGGAAGTACAACTGCTGCTTCATTTTCTACTGCTGGCAACTTAACTTTTACTGGCACTAGCAATCGTATTCTTGGCGATATGAGTACGGCTACTTTAATAAATCGCCTTGCATTTCAAACAAGTACAACAAATGGTACTACCGCCTTTGTAATTCTTCCAAATGGTACATCCGCCGTTGCTAGATTTCAAGCATATAACAATTCAGACCCAACAAATGCTTCACAGGCTCAATTTAGTGTTGAATCCACTTCTGATGTTCGTCTTTCTTCAGGTAGAACTGGGACTGGTACTTATTTACCATTAACAATTTACGCAGGGGGTAGTGAAAGAGCAAGAGTATTTACTTCAGGTGGTGTTTCTATAGGAAATACAACTGACCCTGGCGCTACTAATTTATCTGTAAGTGGTACTATTAATACAAGCGGATATACTGTAGCTACTTTGCCTACAGGAGTAACTGGAGCAAGAGCTTATGTGACTAATGCTTTAACTCCTACATTTGGAGCTACTGTAGTTGGTGGTGGAGCAGTAACAATTCCAGTATTTTATAACGGAACCAACTGGATTGTTGGTTAATTAAAGGTTTAAATATGACAACATTAATACCAAAATTTGAACAACCATTTGCAGGTGCTGTCAATCTACCAATAAATCAAAAGTTACAACAAACCATTAATGTTCTTGATTTTGGTGCTGACCCCACTGGTGCAACTGATAGCACTGCGGCTATTCAAGCTGCGCTTACGGCTGCAGGGAGTGAAGGCATTATTTATTTTCCAAAAGGAACTTTTCTTTTATCTGCCACATTAAACGCATTAGGAAATCAACAATTAATTGGCGCAGGTCATAACAATACTATTTTTAGACGTTTTACAGACTACGGGAATACATTGTATTTTGCTAACGCTGGCGGTGCTAACGTGTCTGGAATTTGGTTTTGGCATGGAATTGTTCCTTCTGATGGTGCAACAACTTTACCTGATAAAGTAACTACAGGGTCGCATATATATGTTGCTAATTGCCAAACTATTGTTATTGAAAATTGTTGGTTTTGGCGTATGGTGTTTCAAATTAATATTGCTCAAGGCGCAGGTGTAAGAATTCGTAATTGTAATTTGCAAGGATATTGGAATACACAATACACCGCTACTCAAGAAGGTATAGCCTGTATTAGTCTTGCAACTTCTGGCTATACGCAGCTTATTGAAATAAATAATAACTATTTTGGTGGGTACCCAGGTGGCGCGCAATCTGTAATATTTACCCCTAATGATGGCGCACCTGTAACTGTTAATTTTGCAGGCACTCAAGCGGGAAGTCAATATGGTGTTTTAGCGTACCAATGTGAAGGACTTTTAATTAAAGATAATTACTTTGGTGGAATGACATATAACTATGTTTTAATTTCCCCTAACGGAATTATGTCCCAAATAAGAATTGAGGGAAACTTTTTTGATGGCGGTAGTTATTTTACTCCTGTTATTAATTTTCAACCTTCTGTTTCTGGAAACTTTGCATATAACGTAGTTATCTCAGATAACACTTTTACAGGTGGTTTAAATTCATATCAATCAATTGGGTCATCTAACCCATTTTCGGGGAGTGGGTTGCCCACCCTTGCTGCGTATGTAATATCTAATAACTCTATAGTAAACAATTTAGGAAGCGGTATATTTTTACGAGATACTTGGGGTGGGGTAATTTCTGATAATCAAATTAGTTCATATAACAGCCGTCAAATTGCACATAGTTCAGATGTTAATTATTGTTCAGGGATTTATGTAGATAGCTCTGTTAGTGTTGCAATTAACGGAAATTTACTTGGCGGCGGTATTAATACTGCGTACCCAAATGGATATTCTTATCTAGGTATTGTTGCAAATGTAGGAAATACTAACGTAACTCAAAAGATAAACGTAGCTAATGGAAACGGTACAACTGGACTTATTAAAGGTCGTATTGATAGAATAATTACTAATATATCTGCTAACTATACGATGAATGGGTCTGAAGATTTAATTATTGCTACGGTCACCGCAGGTATACAAATAACTGCACCTTCAAATGTACCGCCTGGGTATACATTTACTGTAAAAGATGGTGGCGGCAATTTTGCTACTTACAATAGCTCCGTTATTGGTACTGTTGATGGCGTTGTCAATAAAGTAATGGGAACTAATTATCAGTCTATGACTTTTGCTTGGAATGGCACTCAATGGAATGTAATAGGTAATTAAGGAAAAAAATGAAAATATTTACATTAGAAGATAACGAAGCAATGCAAATTAACTTAGATAAACAAATAGCTACTTTAGCTAATCCACCGATACTACCACTACTTTGAATTAATTTATAATATAGAAAAAGGAAATTACGATGAATCCATTTGCTCAAGGGCCATTTAGTCCATGCGGTAAAACAGTTTCTTTTACTGCTGCGTCTACTGCTCCAACACCAGTTCAAGCTGCAAATTATGAACCAGCAGGTATGTCAGGGCAGTATCTTATTGTAAACTCAGGAACGGTATTGGTATATTTGGGTGTTGGAAGCACATCAACTCAAGCAACTGCTAATTCAGCAAAAATTACAACAAGTGGTAATGCAATCCCATTATTGCCAGGTCAAAGTGTTATTTTAAGTTTTGGCATGAATTCATACTTTACAGGTGTAGCTGATTCTTCAACGTCAATAGTATTTGTTACTCCAGGTTCAGGTTTGTAAAATGTCTGATTTTGAAATTGATCCAGTCAAATATGGGCAACTTTGGGAAAAAGTGGATCAATTGACTACTAAAGTTGATAAGTTAGAATCTGGAATGGCTGAGTTATTAGAATTGGCTCACAAAGGAAAAGGCGCATTTTGGATTGGGATGGTCGTTGTATCGGCTGTATTTACTGCGATTGGTTATTTATCACAAGCATGGATGAGTAAATGAACTGGTTAGCTCAAATTGCTCCTGGCATTGCAACAGCTCTTGGTGGCCCATTGGCAGGACTCGCGGTAACTGCAATATCTAAAGCATTAGGAATTGATGAAAAAGACGTACAGTCTACTATTGAATCAGGGAAATTAACATCTGATCAATTAACTTCTATCAAACAAGCGGAATTGGAATTACAAAAACAAGCTAATGAATTAGGTTTAGACTTTGCAAAATTAACGACCGATGATCGTAAGTCTGCTAGAGACATGGAAGTTGCAACAAAATCATCTGTACCTGCAATCTTATCTTTTTTAGTTATTGGTGGATTTGGTGTAATTACTGCATTAAAAGTTTTAGGTTATTCAATCGTACAAGATCCAACTATTCAAGATTTATTAACCACTCTTAGAGATGGAGTTATTTTGGTGCTTTCATTTTATTTTGGAAGCTCACAAGGAAGCCAGGATAAAGATTCTATGTTACACAATTCAACACCTGTAAAATGAACTTAAACCATCTTCAAGAATTAAATATTGGTGAACAATGGTTGTCTGCATTAAATGAAGTTTTTGATAAATACGAGATTAATAGTCCAATACGTCAAGCATCTTTTATTGGTCAATGCCAAGTTGAAAGTAAAAACTTTACTAATTTAGAAGAAAATTTAAATTATTCTGCAGCGCGGATTAATCAAATTTGGCCACAAATATCTATTGAAAAAGCACAAAGCGCAGTTGCTAAAGGCAAAGATGCTATTGCAGAATTAATTTATGGCAATCGCGCAAATTTAGGAAATACTTTCGATGGCGATGGTAGTAAATTTTTTGGCAGAGGTCTTATACAATTGACTGGTCGTTCTAATTACACATCGTTTGCAAACGCTATACAAGATTCTGAAATATTGAATAATCCATCTTTAGTTGCAACTCCAAAGTATGCAGCTCTAAGCGCAGGATGGTTTTGGTTTACAAGAAAAATAAACTCACTAGCAGATGTTGAAGATTACAACAGAATGACATTAAGGGTAAATGGTGGGTTACTTGGTCTTGATGATCGCATAACCCACATTAAAAAAGCATTGTCTATTTTGCAAGTTTAATTTTTTTATACGGTAATCCATGATGTAACCAGGTATTGTAAACAACGGTATTGCGTGAATCGTTGTAAACCCAATTCTTATCTTTGTAAGGTGGATTGTTATTTGAATATTTAGAGTATGAATGTGCTTTCATTTTGGCTCACCTATGCATTTATAAAGTTTGTATTCTTTAGATTTATGCCATTTATCAACGATGGTATAACCTGCCTTACGCAGCTCTCCAACTCTAGTTGATAGCTTCATACCACCACCTTCTAAAAATGCGTCTAGTGGGCTTATCCAGCGTTTCTTGGCTAGTTTTACAATTATTTGATGTTGCGTCATTTTATTCCCCTTATAATTTCAGTCATTAAAATTACAATCCCACATAAAAACATTCCGATGCCTATACAAAATCGTATCATTTGTCACTCGCTTTCTCTAATTAATCTTGCAAATTCGTAAACTCCATTAGTTATGTTTTTTCCTATTCCAGATTCGGGTTTAAAAACTTTAAACCACGCAGATTCTATTTCTTCATCTGTTAGTGTCTTAAATGGGTGTACTTGGGTGTTAAATTGGGTGTAATCAGGTTGCGGATGATTGCATCTTGCTTTCACAACTTCATAACATCGTTTAATAAATTCATCATTAGTTATTTCATTGTTTTCTAATATAAATAAACTAGAAGAAAACACTTCCCAAGCCATCAATGGAACATGAGCAACCAATACCTCATCTGTCAGTTCACGCATTGGGTGGGTGTAAAGAGGTATTTGTTTTTTTGACCACTTTTCTTTTGTAACTGTAATTTGATAATCTCCTTCTTCCCATTCATTAGTATCTAATTTGTCTGTAGTCCACGCTACTGGTTCATTGTTCATTTCTCTTGTGCCTTTCTTAGTATTGCTCTAGCAAAATCAAACAAATCACCTGTTTCGTAAAAAATTGTTTTTATTTCCTCATTGGTTAATGTCTTTGCTGGATGGGTGTAGAGTGGAAAAATCCCTTTTTTATCTTTATTATCTAAATTCTGATAGTCCTCATTAGTAAACCATGTGCCTAAATCATCCATCCAAATATATGGTTCATTGTAAGAAACATACTCACCAACAATGTGGCTAGCGGTGCGGTCAAATGATTCAACTTCTTGTGTAAAGTCAGATAACCTTTGTAGTGCGGCTTCTTTTTTCAACGCTTCTATTTCAGCTTGTTGTTGACGTAGCATGGTGGCAACTTTTTTAGAAAACACAGTACCAATTTCGTATTCCCAATTTTCTACTTCAAAAGCTAGTTCATTTGCTGTCATTTTCTAAACCATATAATATTTTTAACAAATCATTTTTTTGTAAAATTAATTGCGCTTTGCAATCATCTAACTCTGCCTGAAGTTGTCGTAGCAAATCAGCAGCATCTTTTACAAAACCTCTTGGGTGTGCATCTTCAATTAATTGCGCCAATTCTTCTGTGGTCATTTAGTAGGGCCTCCAAACAATGATTGCTCTAAAAGTCTGATCTGTTCGCTATGTTCTCTTAATTGAACTTGTTGCTGCTCTATTAACTTCATAGCAGATTCAAACTGTTGTTTCCAATACTCGGATTGTTGTTCAAAGTTTTCCATTAAAAAATTCCTCTGTGGCACGTTCTTCAGCTAATTTCTCACGTCTTTCATACGACATACAATACAAAAACCGACCTAGTTTCTCAAAATCTTTTGTTTCTAAATATTCTTCGATTGATCTAGCTTCTTCAATCGTTGCATTATTTAAATCTTCACAAAAGTTTTCAAACAAACAATTGCTGTAATTTGAATTGTTATATAGCAATTCCTGTTTGCGTTCACGAACCAAATCTTCATCTGCATAGACTGTTGTATCGGTAGTCAACCAAGCGTCATAATTTAACATTACCATCCCCTTTGAATAATCCACATAATCATAGCTGGCCCTGCAACTACTAAAACTCCTATTACTGCTTCAATAAATGTTTGCATTTAATTCCCCTTTAAATGTGTTGTTAAGTACTACAATTACAGAATAATTAAGTTTTGTTAATTTATCAACAAATATTTGCATAATTAGGGTTTATCCCTAGTAGTTTTGCAAAAATGCGACATAAAGGTAGTCTGGGAGAGTTGTGAAGGAGCTAAAAGGGGGTAAAGCTCACTCCCCCAGACTGAGGTTATTCTTTAATTTAAAATACGTTACTAAACATTGAAACATTTTCCAATGATGTTGTAAATCATTTTCATTTATTTCGTGGATTTGCGTATCATCATCGGACACAAATGCAATTGCACATCTAGCTCTTGGCATATTTAACCCATGTGCATAAGCAACTAGTTGTAAAATATGTTCTGTATAGACGGCTGCGTTTTCAAGGGATAATTTCGTCTTAAAATCAACCACTATGCCTTCTTCCGAGTGTAAATCGACTTTACCTGCAAAACCTAATGGATGTGCAAACGATTGCTCTGGTTTCCAAAAATGATCGCCAAAATGATCTCTTAATTTTTTTTCTGTGCGTCTGACATAATCAGGATACTCAGGCATAAACTCTTGGTTAAAATATGATTCCAATATGTTGTGCATATTAGTACCACGAACCATGGCATCTAAACCTGTGGATCGTGAATCTTGTATTACTCGTGTCAACCAATCGGCCTCTGGCTCGTTATCATTGCGTGGTAAGGTAAGGCCAGCAAGTAAGACTTGTTCTTGTTTCCAGCGTTCTAATCCAGGCTTTGCTAGGCATCCAATAATTGTAGTTACAGATGGAAGCAAACCTTCTTTTTTAGCATCACGCAAATCTGTCGTGCGTACATTTCCGTTTTTACCAACGCGCGTATAGCTAGGCTGGCCATCTTTTGTGTACCAATGTGCTGAATTACTTTCTTGTGTAACAATCATATTTTTCCCCTTTATGATTTTGAAGTGAATAATACACCTTTCATGCAAGTGCATGAATTTTTAATAAATTGGTTATCTATTGATATGTAAAAACTTCTGACAAATCGACAGCACGTTGCGCTACCTGATTAACAAAACGAGCTAAGCCCACTTGGTCAAACTGGTATACGGTGCGTTCTTCATCGACACCATAAGGCTCGATATATGTGTCAGAACAATTTTTAGCATATTCACGAATCATAAAATCCATAAATCACCTAAAATGGTATATCACTATCTAATTCACCTAAAGACTGCGAAGCATGATTACTGATCTCTCCACGATCTTTTGGCGGCTCTTTTACTTCCTTACTACCCAACAACTGCAACACACTTACAACAATATTTGTAGCAAACTTTTCAACACCATTTTTATCGGTATATTTATTTGTTTTAATCTTGCCTTCAATGTAAACCTGACTACCTTTTTTAACGTACAAACTAGCTACTTCTGACAACTTACCAAAACAAGTAATGTTGTGCCATTCAGTAGCTTCTCTAAACTGCCCAGATGGTTTATCTTTGTACTTTTCGCTAGTCGCTAAACTAAAGTTGGTTAATGATTCGCCAGATTGCAATGCTTTGGTTTCTGGTTCTTTCCCGACATGACCTACTAAAATAACTTTATTGATTGACATTTTCAGTTCCTAATTTTTTTTCTAACATAGAAATAGCGTTCATAGCTTGCATACGGTCAAACAGTGATATAGAGGGCTTTTTAAAGTAAGCGCATAGCTTCTCTACATCTGATCCTGTTTGCTCAATTAAAGCGGTTATAGACGCAATCTGTTGCGGTGTAATAGATGGTGATTTGCTTTTTTCTGATGCTTCATTGCCATCATCGTCAGCTTGAACAATCCCGATTACAGCAGCTAAAGCTCCCCTTCTCATATACGTTAAACAAGCCATACATCCCTGTGGATCGTTTTTAGAAACAGGAAAAGACATTGTTTGCTCAATATATTGACCAGATGAGTGGGCAAGAATAGTAGTCAAAGACATTTCGCCATCAATATAATTGCCAGGAAACTGCATTACTGACAAACCATTGCTAGATAACAGCGATCTGCAAGCATCCCATACGGATTCAAGATCAGCGTAACTAGATTTAAAAAATGGATTCTTGGAATCTTTTTTAGCGTGACCTAATTGGCTTTGTACTAAAGCAAGAGCTGTAGCTAATTCATTAATATTTTCAGATGAGTTCATATTAATGCCCCATGTATTGAACAAATGCAGAACGTGGCATACCACACTCAAACCAAATCACTTGTTTATCTTCTTCAGACAATGTGCTTAATTCCATGTGTTCTAATGCTTCAAGCAAACGCATTTGACGTTCTTCCTGCATCATTCTCATTTCTTGCATATCATCGTCAATGTTGAATGTATCTATTGTGTCTTGTGTCATAAATTTCCCCTTTATGTAAGCAAAAGTGCTTATTAAGAATACTAAACTAAATTAAGATTTGTTGCAAGTATTTTTTAAGATAGTGTAGAATAAATAAAAATATAACAACGAAAGTTAATTGATGAAAGTACATTTTTCAGACAACCAAATTATTGAGTTGTTAGGTGGCACAAAAAGGGTATCAAAATTATGTAACGTAGCTCCCCCAGCAGTAACACAATGGCGATCAAGGGGTATTCCACATGGACAATTATTGTTTTTGGCTGCATTGTTAGAAAAAGAATCACATGGATTGGTCACAAGAAAGGATTTATTTCCTAAAACGTATTTTTTTGTGTGGCCTGAACTTGCAGAAAATAATAAAGTAGTTTAAGATGTAATTGTCAGGGTTGGCACTTTGATAATCAGGCTCTATTCACATGGGCTGGTAATGACCTATATGGTCGTCAAATTGCCAACCTAACTAGCCCAGTTGAATATGGCTTGACATAGCCTGATCTCTATAGAGTTGAGTCAGTAAATGCGAACCGTTGATTAACCTTACTATAGGCAAATCAACACCTTTCAGAAGCGCATGGCGAAAGCCCCCACCTAGTGTGATAGATAGCATTAGAGATTGGGAACTGTCCTAGACCTTAATTGGTGGAATATCGTGGTAGACTTGGTAATACTAGACCTGAACAAGCACAACAACCATTTATCTATTTTGACTGAGACTAAAGCATCCCTCAGACGAATAATAGTCTTACTCGGATAGGACTATTTTGCCTTCAACATCTACAAACCCTAGCCGAATAGATAATTATCATGGACAATTCGCACGTTATGGAATATAAAAAATCTGAAAGATTTCGTGCTATTTGTGAAGCAACAACAACACTAAAAACAAATTTACAACAAAGAAGAAAATATTTAGATTTAGTTGAAGAAAAAAGAGGTAAGATTGCAAGAACAGAATTAGAGCAGGAAATGATTAAGCAGTTCAACATACTCAAAAGGGGAAACAATGAGTAATTATTTAATAATATTAGTGGGATTGATTTACGTTTATATTGGTATTTCTTTTTTTTTAAAGAATCAATATGGCATGGGAATTACTTTTTTAGCTTATGCGTTAGCTAATCTAGGTTTATGGATCGAGGCACAATGATTGCCGTTTTATTTGCTAGAAATGATAGCCGTTATAAAGAATTATCAGGATTTGATGTTTATGATATTGATCGTGATGCTAGAACATATTGTGATTCATATCCTGTAATAGCTCATCCACATTGTCGTGCTTGGGGCATATTAAGTCACATGGCTAATCCCAGACCTGACGAAAAACAATTAGCTTATTTTGCTTTAGCGCAAGTAAGATTAAATGGTGGAATACTTGAACATCCTGCAAGTAGTAGATTATGGAAACTTGCTAAATTACCTTTAAAAGAAGAATTTTCTGATAATTTTGGTGGATTTACAATTGAAATAGATCAATATGATTTTGGTCATGTAGCTCATAAAATGACAAAATTATATATATGCGGCATAGATCAATCAGAATTACCAATTTTACCTCAAAAACGTACAGAAACACCAAAACGATCTATATGTGGGAATGTACCTGAAACAGTTAGATGCACACAATATCAACGTGAATATACACCAGATTCGTTAATTGATTTTTTTACAAAAATTTGCGAGAAAATAAATGATAAATCCTAATGATGAGATTCAATACATTGTCGATCTTATTGATGACTACGCTGCTGCCGATGGTCGTTTATCTGCTTTAGAAAGCTATAAATCAGCTCTTAAAGCGTTAAAGATGAAAGAAAGCACACAGACATCGGTAGCTGGTAAAGAAATGGATGCGTATGCTTCTGATGAATATATACAGTTTTGTGAAGAAATTGAGCAAGCTCGTATAAAATATACATCCTTAAAATTAAAAATAGAAACAGCAAAAATGAAAATTGAGGTCTGGAGAACAGAACAAGCAACTAACAGACAAATAGAAAAACTAACACGTTGAAAAAAGCAGAAAAAGAATTATATGGAAAAATTGCAAGATTGGGATGTTGCCTCTGTAGGCATCTTGGATACGGTGAGACACCAAGCGAAATCCACCACATCCAAAAAAATGGAATACCAAGATACCAAAGAGAAGTTATCGGACTTTGCCCAGAGCATCATCGAGGAAATAGTGGTATTCACGGACTTGGGAAAAGAGGATTTGAGGTTCGCTACGGAATTGACGAGCAAGCCCTATTACAGAAAACAATGGAACTTATAGGTTTAGATTAGAAAATAAATCACAACTCAAGGGGATCGAATCCGAATTCATCGGCCACAGCAGTTGCATAACGTCTAAAAACTGCATCATGTTTATCCCAATTTTTATTACGGTATCGCTTCATGTGGATCATTTCGTGCGCTAGTGTTTTAAGTATGGTTTCAAAATGGCTGCATTTGGCTTTAGAAATGGTTATAAGGTGCATATCATCATCAAATATATATGTGCCATAGGCATCTTCTTCAGACGTTACATTAAACTTTATACAAGCTGTATTAGGCATTTCCCAATGATTAAAGGGTTTCATTTGGCAAAGCATAATATACATTGCTTCAAGAGTTTTAGATGTAGGTGTCATACAGAAAACACTTTACCTCGAAATTGCACTTCACCTTGTTCTTCATCATAAACTTGGATCATTTCTGGCATTAAAAGCTGGGATTTATGCCAAGTCATTAATACAAATCCTGATCGCCAGTTGACAGGGTTATCCTCGCAGTAATCTATAAATTGATTTCCTTTAGGATAAGCTAATGTTCCTGTTTGAACACCATAGCGAGTCCCATTTTTGAAATGTGGGGAATGATCTGTATAGGGGTCAACTGACAAAACGTGAGTATGACCAGTAACAATATTTAAACCAGAGTGTAATGTATTGTTTGCGCCACCATATTTACCACCCTTCCAACGGTGTTTTATTTGAGTATCGTTATTAATAAAATATGACCAACATGATTTCCATATTGGAAAATGATCTTTTAAAGATGTGCCAGGCACTCCAGCATACATTGGTGCTTGATTGATAAGAAATTGCTCAAATCGAGCATCATGGTTTCCAAGACACCAAATTAAATTACTGTGAAACTTAGTTGTTTTTTCAATTTCACCTAAATAATGCTGTACTGCTTGTAATTCTTCTACAACTGACGGTGCTTTATTCCAATTGATTGGACTATGACGGCTATTTGTTGTGCCATCAAATGCATCACCATTACATATAATAACTTCTGGCTGAAACTCTTTAATACATTCTAACAATGCACGAAAAGCGGTGGTTTCATCATCAGGATAAAAATGAGCATCACTAAAAACTAAAACACGACCTTTTTCTAATGTTGTACCCCTTCGGACATTGTGTCGGGTTTCTTCTAATCTGCGGTTATGTTGTAATTTAACATTTTCAATATGAACATTATTAAAATATTTTTCATCTGTCAGCAATTGAATGTTATATTTAGCTTCAATATTTCTTCTTCTTCTAAGAACATTTCTTTTATCTATGCCTAATGAATCAGCTAATTTTGTGGCTGATTTTAAAGATTGCCACAAACTTATAAAATCTTCATCGCTACAAAGTGCTGCTGGCATAATTGGCCCTTAGATGGTTTATACTGATTTATAACATAATTATATTGATATACAATGACATACGCAAAAAAAGTGGATTTAAACCACACAGAAATTGTAAAGACTTTTCGTGATTTAGGTGCAACTGTGTTTGACGCATCTGGAATTGGTCGAGGATTTCCAGACATTGTTTTAGGTTACAACAATATTACTTGTCTTGTTGAGATCAAATCAAGTGAAAAAAAGAAATTTACAGAAGCGCAGCTTAAATTTATGAGCGAGTGGAAAGGTTCTTCTGTTGTAAGAATAAATGATGTTGGTGGCGCAATTCGTTTAATAAAATTACTTGATTTGCAATAAAGTTATAGTAAAATAAACTATCTCAATGGTGAGATTTCTTTGCAAAGGAAAAAAAATGAAAGATTATGATGTTAAGGAAATGTCTGATTCAAGCAAAAAGATGAAATATGAATCAACTGCTGAAAAAGATAAAGTAGGCAAAATGGGTCTTAAAGATCCTGGTCATTTACAACGTGCAGCCGATTATGCTAATGAGTGCCGCGTTGGTGATAAGCCAATGATTGTACCACCTGCTGGCCCTAAACCTGAGCCAGTTCGCGTAAATGGTGTGCCAATGCCTAAGGAATCAAACGTCAGTTCTGGTAACAGAGGCAAGTAATGGCTACCAAAAAAGTACCATCTTTATTAAAGTTGGCTGCTGACGTTAAAACTGAAAATACCGAAGTTGCTAATTGGCAAGCTAGAGAAGATCTGGCTTGTCTTACACGCGCAAGAGAAGTTGAAGCAGACAAAAAACGTATGATGGCAGTAAAGAAAATTGCTGCTTCTCAAATGAAAAACCTACAAAAAATTACAGGAAAATAATCATGGCATATACAGGCGTAGCAGTAACTGATCCAGTATTTGATACTTGTTTTGCAAATCAACAAATTGGATATTCTTTAGCTGCTGAAAGTTCAGTAACTCAAGCAACTAGCAAATCGACAGCGGTAACTGCTAATACAAGCAATATTCAGATTACTATGAATAATGCTGCTTTGGCTGCTGGCGCAATTGTTAGTTTTACATTAAATAATTCATTATTATCTGCAAGAGATGTGTTAATTGTAAACGTATCTGGCGGTATTGCTACTGCTGGTACTTATACTGCATTTGTATCTAACATAAGTACAGGTGTTGCAACAATTAGCTTGTATAACATTTCTGGTGGTTCGTTATCAGAAGCAGTTAAATTAAACTTAGCAATTATTCATGGTCAGTAAAAATGAAAAACGGTCTTTATGCAAATCTCCATGCGAAACAAAAACGCATAGCTGAAGAAAAAGAAGAAGGTAAGAAAGTTGAGCGCATGAGAAAGCCAGGTACTAAAGGTGCGCCAACTGCCAAAGCGTTTAAAGAATCAGCTAAGACTGCTAAGAAATGAAAAAGCACGACAAACCAATACCACATAAAACAACTGGTAAGGGTAAGACATATAATCCTACTGACAAAGGTGCAGGAATGACTGCTAAAGGTCGTGAGGAATATAACGAAAAGAATGGAAGTAATTTAAAAGCACCAGCTCCAAATCCAAAGACAAAGAAAGACGAAGGCCGTAAGAAATCTTTTTGCGCGCGGATGGAAGGGGTAGTTAAAAACGCTAAAGGCCCAGCAGAACGAGCCAAAGCATCTTTAAAAAACTGGAATTGCTAATGGATATTGAATTATTAGATAGCAGAAGTATATTAGAAAAGTTAATGAATCATTTTGGTTGGTATAAAACTCAAATGTCAGACGTTAAAATTGACAAATTAGAAGTTGATTACCGTTTTATTGTCGAAGTTCCAAAGGAAGTGCAAGATGCCATTAATCAAAAGCAAGTCGAAAAAAGCAATAGACAAGAACATAGAAACAGAAATCAAAGCAGGAAAACCACAAAAGCAAGCAGTAGCGATAGCATTAAACGTACAACGAGCAGCGCAAAAAAAGGATAAAAAGAAATGATGATCCCATTTCACATTGACCAAATTAACGAAATATTAAAGTATCTTGATGACGTACCACATAGGTTTAGTCGTGGACTTGTTGATTACTTTAAGAACCATGTTGAAAACCATGTAAAACAAGCTGAATCTGAAGTTGCTAATGTTGAAAAAAAAGTAGTTGAAGAAGTAAAACAAAACATTACTGAAGTTAAAACTGAAATTTTAGACGTAGTACAAAAATGAACGATTTACTATTAGAGTTTTACCTAACTTGGGTAGAGATGGTAAAGATCGTACCCAGCAATCGCCTTGAACAACAACGAGGCGAGTTATTAGCACAAAAACTATTAAATGTATCCACTAAGATACAAGAAGAATTAAATAAAGTTAAAAACTAAGATATAATAATTTTAAGGAAACTTAATTAAATTCATAAGTTATTGATTTAATTAGTTATTGATTAATTCTATTAAAAAGCATTTCCTTATTATAAAAAGCGATGATAGCTCACGAACCAACTGACGTTACAAGAGAAGTAGTTAAGACTTCAAGTGGACTAGGTTTGCCACAAGAACAGATATGCGCTTTAGTTGGCATACTTGATTCTAAGACATTACGAAAACATTATGAAAAAGAACTTGCGCTTGGCAAAGCAGAAGCAAGCTCTAAAATCGCTAACTCTTTATTCAATAAAGCTCAGAATGGTGATACTACTGCAATGATCTGGTGGACTAAGGCACAGATGAAGTGGAGTGAAACTGTTAAACAAGAATTGACTGGTGCTGACGGTGGCGCATTAACAGTCCACTTGTTACCTCAAGATGAAAATGCGTGAAACTACATAATAAACAAGTAGAAGCATTAAATGTAATCAATGGAAGCGCGACTTATGCCATGTTATTTGGTGGCAGTCGATCTGGCAAAACTTTTCTTATTGTTAGACAAGTTATCGTAAGGGCAATGAAAGCTCCTAAATCGCGTCATGCCATATTACGGTTTAGGTTTAATCAAGTTAAGAACTCTATTGTTTATGACACTTTTCCAAAGGTCATGGATTTATGTTTTCCAGGCATCCAGTACAAGATTAACAAAACTGATTGGTTTATTACCTTGCCGAACGGTTCAGAGATATGGTTCGGTGGCCTTGATGACAAGGAACGTACGGAGAAGATTCTAGGTATGGAGTTTGTAACTTTATATTTAAACGAGTGTTCGCAGATACCTTATCCTAGCGTTGGAATAGCAATTACACGTTTAGCACAAAAAGTAGAACAGATTATTGAGGGTAAGCATCCTACGCTGCTTAAACCTAGAATGTACTTTGACTGCAATCCACCTAATAAAAACCATTGGACTTATCAATTATTTATTCAACATCGAGATCCAGATACTAAAGAAGTTATATCTAATGAGTTTGAGTATGTACATTTTCAAATTAATCCATACGATAACAAAGAAAATTTATCAGATGGTTATTTAGACACACTTAAAAACCTAAGCGCAAGATTAAGAAAACGATTTCTGGAAGGAGAATTTGCCGATGCTAACCCTAATCAATTATTTGCGGAAGAATTTATCGACAAATGGCGAGTGGAAGACGAACGTCTACCTGACTTTGTACGGGTTCTTGTCGGTGTTGATCCAAGCGGTTCTGGTGATACTGATAATGCAGATAACGATGCTATTGGAATCGTGGTCGGTGCTTTGGGTGTAGATGGTAATGCTTATTTATTAGAAGATTGTACGGTTAAAGCTGGCCCTGCAACATGGGGAAAGGTAGTTGTATCTGCGTTTGAACGTCATAAAGCAGATCTTGTATTAGCTGAATCCAACTTTGGTGGTGCAATGGTAGAGCAAGTAATACAATCTGCACGACCAAGAACGCCATATAAAGCTGTAAGTGCTTCTCGCGGCAAGGTAATTCGTGCTGAACCCTTTTCACTTTTGTATGAACAAGGTAAAATAAGACATTGTGGCAGATTTATTGAGCTTGAAGATGAAATGGCTGGATTTTCTACGCAAGGATATATAGGTAATCTATCACCTAACAGGGTAGATGCTTGGATTTGGGTATTAACAGAGTTGTTTCCTGGCATGGTGCGTGAAAAAGTTGAGAAAAAATTAACAATACCAAGAAAACCCCCAATGATTACTAGAAATGGTAATTATGGTGGTTCTTGGATGTGAGGACTATATGGCAGATAGAGAAAAAGACATTATAGAAAGAGCGCAAGAAAACTTTAAAGCGTGTCTTGATTGGGAACAATCTACACGGCAACGGTTTAGAGAAGATATGCGCTTTTTATTTGCAGATTCTGATAACCAAGATCAATGGGAGCCAGCAGTCAAAGCTAGAAGGCATTTAGCTACTCAACCAATGATTACCATTAACAAAGTCCATACGCATTGGTTAATGATTGTAAATCAGATGAAGGAAAATAAGCCATCTATTCAAGTTCATCCTACTAATGGTGAAGCGACATACGAAGCAGCTCAAATATATGAGGGTTTGATTCGTCATATTGAATACAAGTCTAATGCTAAAGTTGCATACGATATTGCTACTGAACAACAAGTTGGCGGTGGTATTGGTTATGTGCAGGTCATTACAAAATATGCAGATGATTCCACTTTTGACCAAGAAATTTTTATTAAAGAAATACCCGATGCAATGTCTGTGTTTCTTGATCCTCATATTAAGAAACGTGATGGTTCAGACGCAAAGTTTGCATTTATTTATGAGGATATGCCAAGACGCGAGTTTGAAAGAAAGTATCCGAATGTAAAGCTACCATCTACAAGTCCATCTGGCAATCAACAATGGATTACTAAAGACGTTGTAAGACTCGCCACATATTTTGAAAAAGAAAC
>Ga0214166_1000215_pt1 | contig 30283 bp, 35 predicted proteins | sample TroBogepilimnion_27_FD_153005 | JGI IMG/M metagenome (GOLD analysis project Ga0214166, IMG submission 153005) | Freshwater microbial communities from Trout Bog Lake, WI - Practice 18AUG2009 epilimnion v3 | ecosystem: Environmental > Aquatic > Freshwater > Lake > Epilimnion/Euphotic zone ...
ACAGATAGAATTATATTGGAGAAGTATGGCTTTACAATTATTAACACACGCAAATCAAACCCCATGGTTAGCGACACAGATAATACCTCAAATGCATTTATTAGCAGAGGTGGTTTATACGTTAATCCTGATGACAAGTTATTATTGGATGCATTAGCAACATATCACTTTGAAGATGCAACCAGAAAAAAATTAGTTAAATATACCGAACAACGTTATGCACATATTGACGGTCTAGGCGATTGCATACGTTATGGTATACATCATTTATTTCCAATACAACTCACTGATCAAAACTTCCCTGAATATGTGGGTATGGATCAAAGTTTTGTTGCAAGAAATGATCCGGCAAACAAATATATGCCTGATAGCCCATTATATCCAGGTGGACCAACATGGGAAGAAATTATGAACAATGAAAGTGAACCTGATCATCAGGTATGGATGTGATTATGCCATTATATAAAGGTTGGAGAAATTTATCATTAAAAGAAAAACTTGTTGCAAAAACTTTTATAAACAGTAAAACAGGTTGTTGGGAATGGCAAGCAAGTAGAAATAACATAGGTTATGGTTTTATACGTGATGGTAAAAAAATGCGCACTGCACATCGCGTAAGTTATGAAGAATTTAAAGGCCCTATACCACACGATATGTGTGTTTGTCATACATGCGACAATTATAGGTGTGTAAATCCTGATCATTTATGGTTAGGCACAAGACGCGATAATATGCTTGATATGTATAAAAAAGGTAGAAATGGTTCAACAGGCTGTCCTGTAGGTTATAGACATCGTAGAGTAACCTGCGAACATTGTAATCAAACAATTAGCATTACAGCACATACACGATTTCATGGGGATAAGTGTAAAAGTATTATTAAAGTATAAATACATTATGCATCCAAACGTCAAAATATATAGTTAAGGTAAAATATAATGCTCACTAGCGAATTAGCAAAAAAAGGCAACGTTTATACTGCCATTATTCAACAAATGTATAACTATCAATATGCTTATTTAGGTGGTTATATTTTTAAACAACAAGTCCGTAAAAAGCGTCCTAGTGAGGATAGTGTGTTATGGAATGACTTAATCACAAATACTGTTGCGCAACCATTATGTCGTTATGTTGTTGATACAATCAATGATATATTGTTTGAACCAGGTATTATGCGCGATTTAAGATTTGCAAATCCCAATGGTGAATTAGTTAATACAGATAATGCCGAGTGGGTCAATTTGTTTGTTATGGATTGTGATTTAAACAATCGTAGTTTAACAAGTTTCATGGAACAAGTTGGTGATTTAACAAGTATATTTGGACATTGTTGGATTGCTGTTGACATGCCACAAACAAGCGAAGGCAATTTAGGTCGACCATATACTTGTGCAATTAGCCCTGTTGACGTATGGGATTGGGAATGGCAATATTATGGTGGCAGACCAATTTTAAAATATGTCAAAATTAAAGAAATGGAAGATGAGGAATATTATTACATTAAATGTTATCATTTAGGTGATAGTGAAAATCCTAGTTCATGGGCAAGTTATAGATTGCCTAAAATGGCATTAACAAATGTTATAAACACTGACGCTGATTGTTTAGGTAGTGGTACATTCCCACCTGGCATGGCTATACCTGTATTCATTGCATATGGACGTCGTGATCCAAGAATTATTGATTTAGGTGTTAGTGATATTGACGCAGCCAGCGATGCAATGCGCGAACTTTATAAATTAGAATGTGAGGCTTATACAGCATTACAATTCGCACATACAATTATTCGTGCAGAAAAAGGTATTGCAATTCCTGTACACGCTGGTGCAATTGTTCGTGCATTAAAAGACCAAGTTGAAGCAATTAAAATTGATACAGGCGACGTAGAGCAAATTATTAAAAAGCAAAGCGACATATTAACTACATTAGAAGGTTTAGTTGGTATGGGTGGTATGCGTAAAGATAGCCAACAAATTGCTAGTGGCATATCCATCATTGAAGAACGCAAACAATTGCATAGAGTTGCTAAAAGTAAAGCAAGATTAATGGAAGTAACAGAAGGTTTAATATTTACCTTTGCAGCACGTTTTATGGGAATGCGTTGGGCAGGCGTAGTTAATTACAATACTGACTATGAAGCCTATGATACAAATTATAGATTAGCATTATTACAACAAGCACAAATAATGGCTGGTGATAGTGAAATTGTTAAAGCCTTAATTACAAAAGAATTAATTGGCTTGTTAGCACCAGCAGAAAATACAAAAACATATGAAGATGCATTTATAGAAAGTATGCCTGATAGCAATGTTAAAGATTTGTTAACAGAAGAAGCAAGTAATGCATTGTCATCAGACAATTTAGATTCAATGGTTCCAGTATTAAGTAAAGATTATGTAGAACCTGAATTAAATGAACCTAATGATAAAATTTCAGGCGATCAACCACAAGGATTAAACAAAGCACAAGAAAGTGATGTAGGTAACTTTGGTGATCCTAACAACATGACATTATTAGGTGGTCCTGGCACACCAATGACTCCAATGGGTACTTCATACTACCCACAACAAGCCGTTGCTGTACAGATCACTGGATTAAACACTGGACGATAACCAGTATAAATAATTATTACATTCGATAATTACGTTACAATTAAAAGGAAATAAATTAATGGATAAAGTATCTCTCGGTGGCAACGATTCAGCCCTTGCTCAAGGACAAGGCCAGGTATCTCCTGACAATTCCGCGGAGCAGCAAGTAAATGCAGGTGCTATTCGTAAAAGCACAACTAATTCAATTTTAAATGCCTTAAGCAATGCTTCAGGTCAAAATTTTGAATCAGTAGAAGCAGCGTTAAGTTTCATTGCAAGAACTACTGCACAACAAACCACAAACGTTGGCAACGCACAGCCGGTGGAAGAACCAGTACAACAACGTTCTAATCGTATTACTACAAACGATTTGCATGAACAATTTAGCAAACTTCAAGGTGATTTGGCTCGTAAAGACCAAGCATTACGTGAAAAAGAGTTAGATGGTGACATTCAACGCGCTATGGGTGATAGATTTGATCCGGACTTGTTAGATTATGCATTATCAAAGGTCAAAAGCAACATTCAATGGAATGGTGATGGAACCTATAGCATAATTAATAACAAAGGACAAGAACGTTATGGTATGGACGGTAATCCACTTACACTTCAGGGCTTAGTACAAGAAGTAGCGCAGGGTAATCCTAAACTATTAAAACAGAGTAATCTAAGTTCTGGATCAGGATTAAGACCTGGGCAATCATCATTTGCTGGTGCACCGCATGAAACCATGCCTGACTATGCTAAAGATCCTGCTGCATTCAATAACTGGGCTGTTAAAAACGGCTTAGGTAAGAATATAGGATTAAAGGCTATGCAAGTAACAGCAACAAGTAATTTGCCTATTGGTCAAAAAATACTCTGAGAAATATAGCCAACTAAAGGAGAATTAAAATGGCATACGTACTTGGCGGTTCAGATGGTGAAAACTACGGTTTTACATTCGCAATCGCAAACTTCGCACTTCGTGCAATGCACGAATCAATGGGATTAGTTAATATGACTAACGTTGTTACCCCAACACAAGGTAACCAATTCTTAGTACCTAACTTTGCCCCAATCACATATCAGGATTTTAATCCAGCAGCAAGCCCTGCTACCGCCCCATGGTATACAGGTAACGCAGCAGTTCAAAACCCTGCATTAACACAAACCAGTATCAACGCTAGCCCAGCAGTAGCAACCACAGCATTCGATATTTTCTACGGATGGACAACTTCATTCCAATTGGCAGCAACATTAGGTGCTGAATTGGGTGACTCATTCGCTGAAAAAGTTGACCAACGTGTTACACAAGCATTTGCTAACGGTACAGCACAAGAATCTGGCGGAACAGCAACACCAGTAGGTCAAACAACTGGCTTCAAACCAACTCCATTGAACACATACTACGCAACAAGTGCTGACGGATACACACGTGTATACCAATTGGGTGCGTTAGAATTAGTACCAAGTGGAACAACTATTTCTTTCACAGGAAACGTTTCAACAGGTGGTACTGCAGGCTTTACAACCAATTCAGTTCTTGAATTAATTCGTTTTGCAAAACAACAATTCAAAGTCGCTCGTATGAGTGGCAACCCAGTTGTTGTATTAGACAGCAATGGTTATGTAACTGAAGCAACTTCAGGTGCAGTAGGCGGAAGCGGTTCAAGTTTAACTCGCTTATTAAGCGAATTAACTGGCGGCGCAGTAAGTGGTCCATCAAGCGGTGGTAGTAACTTATCAGCACTTGGTAACGAATTGTTAGCAACTGGTAAAATTGAAAACGTTTATGGTTGTATGGTAATGTTTACAACATTCTTGCAATACAGTGCTACACGCACAATTAACGGTACAGCAAACTCCCCAGCGTTAGTAGGTGCTTATTTCGGTGACAGTGCATTGTTCACTGTTATGAAAGAAGGCTTACAAATCAAGATTGGTGAAGTCCCAGGTGGCTTACAAAATTGGTTAACCGGCGTAGGCTATTTCGGTTCTGGCGTTGGCGATCAACGTCGTGGTGGCGCAATCAACATTGTTCAGGACGCACGTTCATAATTTAAAATCTAGGAAATAGATCATGTCAGTACCATATCAACGAATCTCAAACGCGACTGTAGCAGACATACAATTTTATGATCCTGCAGCATATCGCCGTGCGCAAGCATTAAACATTGATTGGGACCCCTACTTTAAAGTAGGAAGCCAAGAATGGTTATATAAACTTGAGTTTGGTTGGTGGAACAAGTATTGCGATACAGTTCTTGGAGCGTACTATTATGCAAACCTGCCTAATGGTGCGCTCATTTCTAGTTTTAATCCTAGTCAACTCATCAAAAACGATCAAACATTAATACGTTTAGACGTTTTTGGTGCAGTTCTGGTTTTTTACGAAAGTTTAGTTACTGAAGTATCAAACATGAACGATGTTGACAAGATGAACTATGATTTTGCCAAAGACCGTTGTGATCGTGAATGGACAAAAGCATTAGAGTTAATGAACTTTTATGACTTGTATGGAAATTCACCAAATGGTCCAACAACAAAATTGGAAGAGAACTGGACAGCGGACGTGGATTACTTCAATGGTGATAGGAGATTCTTCTAAGTGGCAGATATCTATAATAGTAATAATAGCCCTTATATTACTGGTGATGGCGTATACAACATGGTGAAATTTTACATTCCATCAGGTTGGGATGTACCAATATTCAGTAATGAAGACTGGGCTAGCGATACCGACATTGTTCGTTATGGCATTTACATTAGTGATATTGTAACCACTAACAGAGTTCCTAACAAACTTGGTGTAACTACCGGTTCAAGCATTTATAACGCTACAGATGAATTTTATATTGCGTATATTAGTTTCCAACAGGACCCTAACATTGGTAGAGTCCGTTCAATGATTAATAGTTTAGTCACTGATAATGTACCTGGAACTACTGTACCATTTATGAATGGATATTTTGAACGCGATTATCAAGAAGTCTTGAATTATGGTCCACAACGTGAACGCTATACCTGGACATTTAAATTAACTCGTCTTGAATTTCAATAACGCCAACATTAAGGAGAACTAAAATGGCATATGTAAGACTTTCAACTAACACACAAGGCACACAGCCAGTTGTTGTTATCGGCATTAGCGGTAGCAATCTTGCTAATACTCAAACTTCAATAACTGTACCTGCTGTGCAAGATATTACAATTACTAACTCAACTGGTGTATATACATATACCACTTTTAGTGATGTAGATCAACGTAAATTGTCAACACCTGCAAACAACGAATTAGGAATGAACGTCATTATTGACAAAGATTCATATTTCGGTAATGCAAGTGCTAGTGCAAACTCAGCAGCATACTATGGTATCGCATACTTGAGTCAAAATAAAATTGAATTAGACTTTCAAGTTTATTGGACTGGAAACACAAGTGGCAATACCGATCCTATCTCAACAGGATCTGGATTTATCACAAACTTAGCAGCGAAGACAACTCCAACTGCTCCAGTTTGGATCACTCCAATGAATATTGCTGTAGACGGCACATTGACAACTGGTTTAACTGGTTAATATCAATTGTTAGTGAAATAACAAAAGTGGGGACTATAATAAGTCCCCATTTTAATAAATTAAAGGAAATAATAAATGAATGACAAATTAAACGTATGGTTAAAAACAGACCATGAAAAATTAGAAAGCCTATTAGCAGATGAGGCAAAAATGATGCCTATGTTAGACAATATGCTAGCAACAATTAAACAATTAAAGGCTAAACAATCTTTTAGAATTGCATTATTAAATCAATTATTAGATAAAGCCAACATTGACTTAGGTGAAGACCACGTATAAATACTTGTATAACAAATAAAAGGAAATTAACAAATGAACATTAAAGAATTAGCAATTATTCCCGAACTAATAGAAATTACACTTGACAGTGAAGAATTGGTTACCAAATATGGTGAACCAATTACTTTCCACACTTGGTCAAATGTAAAATTACCAACATACTTTGATTTTTTCAATGCACGCCAAGAAAGTGAATATGGTAGTTTAGAAAAAATGTTAAGACAAATGGTATTGAATGATAAGGGTGAAACTGTATTAGGTGATAATGAAGATTTGCCAATTGATATCGCAGCAGCAGCAATTAACAAGTTGAGCGAAATCTTGGGAAAGTCACTCAGCAAGAAATCAACCCAGACAGTTGGGGAACAGCAAAATTAGTTTGGATTGGTAGAATAGCCGAGAAATACGGATTACTACCAAGTGAAGTTTTGCAAAGAGCAACAACTTTTGACATGATGGTCAGTGATGTTCTTGCAACGTATGAGCAATATTTAGATGCTAAGGCAAATAATAAACCATTAGAGCCAACTGCGTTTAATTATAATGAAGATGAATTAATGAGTATGATGGAGAACGCACGTGGAAACAAACATAACAAAAAGACTGGCAATGGTAAGTAAAACCCTAAATGCTAACAATATAGCACCATTGGCTTATAAAAAGTTTGTGGAAGTAACTCCTATTGCTCAACAAAATATTAAAGGTAGAAATTATGGTCAAAGTGGTTTTGCTAAAGCAAACACTCGTTTAGAAAATACAACAATAAACGCTGACTATAATTATGCTGATGTATTAAACAAAGGTAGAGGGTATCGCGATGGTCAAATGCGTGGTAGCGATCAAGCACCAGAAGGTATGACCAAACCAACAATTGAATATATTCGTGATTATATTCAAAGAACAACTGACGTAACGGTAACACATTATGGCGACTATTGATACATATAAAATTGATATACAAACAACTGGTGTAGATCAGGTACAAAAAGCCACACAAAGTGTTATTGGTTTAGGCGAAGCCATTGTTGGTATTGGATTTGAAGAATTAATTAGACAAACTGTTGAAATGGCAGCAAGAATGGAAAATCTTGCCGATAGTTTTGGTGTAAGTTCAGGAACTGTATTAGCATTTAGTCAAGCCATTAATGAAGCGGGTGGCAATGGTGATCGTGCCACACAAATAATGACTAAATTTTACCAAACAATAGATCAAATGGCTAATGGTAGTCAAAAAGCCGAAATTGCATTAAATAAATTAGGCATTACATCAAAAGATTTAACCACATTAAGCGAAAAAGAATTATTTACTAAAGCATTAGATAGTTTAAGTAAAATGCCGGCCGGTGCTGAACGAACAGCAGCAGCAGTTGAAGTATTTGGTAAAGCAATTAAAGGTATTGATCCTGCTAAACTTGATGAAATATTTAAAAATAAAGATATTGATGCTTTAACACAACAATTAAACGGTAGTGCTGAGGCTGTTCGTGCTATGAAAGAAGCATTTGAACAAGTACAATTAGTTGTTTTACAAGCATTAAGTCCAATAATCAGTAAAATGAAAGACTTTAAACTTTCTACTGATGATGCAAATACTTACTTAAAAGAATTTATGAAGGTATTTGAAGTCGCTTTTGCGGCCGCAACAGTAAGTAAAGTTATTGCTGTTACAAATGCTTTACGAGAAATGGCAATAGTACAAAAAGCAATTGCCGCAGGTGAAATTGTTATTGAAGCATTAGGTGGACCTGCAGGTGCAGCAGTATTGGCAGCGGGTGCAGTTGCGGCTGCTGGTGGTATTGCATTACTTAATAATGCATTAGATGATGTTAATGATAGTTATTTAAAATCTGGTAAATCAGCAGAAGAATCAAGTGCTGTTGCTAAAAAATCAGCAGAAGAAACCACAAAAGAATACCAAAAACAAATTAGTGCTATAATGATTGCACGTCAGGCTTTATACACACAACAAGGTGGTGTATTGACTGCGACCCAACAAGCAGAATTTGATAAACAAATACAATATTTGGATCAACAACGCAGACTTGCTACTGGTGACAAACAACAACCAGCATATGCTGCCAGTGGAGTCAATACAGCAAGTCAACAGACAGCAGCATTAGCCAAAGATGAATTGGATTATCAAACACAAAAAAATTACAATGCCATTCAATATAATAATATATTAGAAACTACACTTGGCATGGATAAACTTGAAGCCGATTATATAAAATCCAATGCTGAGGCAATGAAGAATTATACTAATCAGGTTGCCGAATTAGAAAAGAAAATTAATGATGAAAAAGCAAAAGGCAATTTGGCCGATCAAGCAAAAATTAAAGTAGACCAACAAGAAATTACATTAATATCACAGCAATATGTAAGTCAAAAAAACTTAAATGATGCCAAATATCAAAGTCAAAAATTTGTTCAGGATTCATTAGTTGCAAGTCAAAAACAATTAGACCTTTATATTTTAAGTAATGATCAATTAAGAAATGAGTTAATTTTAGTAAATCAAATGCAGGTATTGTATGGTATAATAACTCAAAAAAAATTATCTGATGAAGTACAATCACTTGAATTAGATACCAAATATCTTAATGATAGAAGAACTTTAGAAGATAAATTAACTCAAGCCAATATATCTGGTACACAAAAAGAAATTGATGCTATTGTACAAAAAACAAAGGCTTTGGATGAAGCATATAATAGAGAATATGTCAATATACGTTATATGCAAGAATTACAAAAATCAAAACCAGCGGGTATTACTGAAGCATTGGATTCATTACAACAATCAGTGACACCATTTAAAATTGCACAACAAAGTGTTATGTCATTGTTTAATAATATGAATACAGCATTAGACAACTTTGTAAAAACTGGCAAATTAAGTTTTAAATCATTTGCATTAGCAGTTATTGAAGATTTGGTTATGATTCAGGTTAGAATGGCTGAAGTTGCATTGTTTATGCAAGGCAAATCATTTTTGTCAGCCTTATTTGCTTCAGGTGGCGCAGACGCCACAGCAGCAGCATTAGCAACTACAGTGCCTATAGGGCCTATAGGACATGCCGTTGGTGGTGATGCTCAACCAGGTCAACCAATGATTGTTGGTGAACAAGGTCCAGAATTGTTTATACCACAAGGTGCAGGATCAATATTACCAAATTATGCAGTATCAAATATGCAAAGTGCTCAAAATCAATCAGGTCCAATTAGTCATACAGTTATTAATAATAATATTTCAGCATTGGATAGCAAATCAGTAGCACAAATGTTTGTTGAAAATCGCAAACAATTGTTAGGTAGTGTTAATATGGCACAACGCGAATTAAGTTATGGTACATATTAAGGAAAATTAAATGGCAGGCATACAAACAATCATAGATAACTGTAATGATTTAACAATTAATCGTAGAAAAGTTGTTGGTATACAATATACACGCAATGAAATACCACGTGCAAGTTTAACACCAACCACTCAACCATGGAAGTTTGTATTAACATTGCCAACAGTTTTAAAATATAATTTAAATCGTGATTTATTAGAAGCAGTTGACACATTGGATAGATATACTCCTGAAATTGTAACATTTAACAATAATCCTAAAGTACAATGGATATTTCAATATCAAGGTACAATGACACCAAGCATTATTAATGGAATTACTGTTACAAGTTATGTTGGTAACCAATTGGTATTAGGTAATTTGCCAGTTGTACCAAGCAATCGTTTATTATTTGCAGCAAACGATTTAATACAAATTGGTAACAACCCCTATCCATTTACAAGTACAACAGATGTGTTGCGTGGCACTGACACAACAGTTACAATTACAACAAATAGACCAAATATCATTTCAAGTAATGTAACAGGACAAGGAATTACTGTTGGCGCAGGTTGTCAATTTTATTTGTTTTGCCCAAACATGCCAACTTATAAATTAGTACCAGGTGGTTGGATAATTGATCCAACTACAGGCAAATCAATAAACAATGCCTATTTGTCGTGGTCAGATAGTTTTCAATTATATGAATGGGTAGGAACAGCATGAGTCAAAATATACCTGAAGTAGCAAATACAAGTTCAACACAAAATAGCGCAGAATTCGTTAGATTATTAATATTTGATACATATAATGCAACTAATTTTGGTAATTTAATAGTAAACACAAATTATAGCATACATTACCCAGGTAACGCCGATTGGACAACAGTTGGTAGTCCTAGCAATAATGTAAATCAATTTTTTATAGCAACTAGTAGCGGTAATAGTAGTCATACAGGTAATGCCTATGTTGCAACACAATTAACTTTTAGTAGCAGTTTTAAACCTGAAACAATTAATAATGAAACATATACACCATTAGGTGGCTTATTAAGCATAGGTCCATTACAAAATGACATACGTGTAACTAGTGCTGATACAATTATTGCTGTTAGCGGTATTGCTGGTAACAATATATCAACCGTGCTTAATAATAATGTTAGAGGTAGTGTAATTGAGTTATATCGTGGATTTTACGATAATAATTACAATTTAGCCAATACTTATTTAAGATTTACAGGTATTATTACCAGTTATGCAGTGCAAGAAGATAGACAAAATTTAGATGATGTGTTTACAGTTAGTTTAACTGCAAGTAGTACAAAAGTTGTACTAGACAATCGCATTGCTGGTCGTAAAACTAACCAAGCAGCATGGCAATATTGGTTTCCAACTGATACAAGTATGAACGATGTTAATAGTTTGGCAGGCGTAACATTTGCGTTTGGTGGTGCACCAGGCAACGTTGCAATATTACCAGGTGCTGGTTCAAGTACAGGAAGCGGTGGCGGAAGTGGTGCATACCCAACAGTACGTACAGGTCCATATCCAGGCGGCACACCACAAGGAACAATAGGACCACAAATACGAAATCAAGGTACTGGCTAATGAATATACGTAAAGCAACAATTCACGATTTAAATTATTTTATTAATACCATACATAAAATACATGATAATGATTTTACACATTATGGTAATGACGTACAATTAGATGACAACCACCTCAATGTTGTGTTTAACATATTGTTAAATGGTGGAGGTTTATGTTTAATTGCTGAAGGTGATGATTATGCAGGAATTGCTGCTGGCATAATTAATAAAAACATATGGCAACCAAAAGTTTATATGTTACATCAAATTGTATTGTATGTTGAAGAAGATTGGCGTCATACAAAAGTAGGTTATAATTTAATTAAAGAATTTAAAAAACAAGCAATGAATTTAAAAGATCAAAACCGTATATTAAATCACACAATAGTAGCAGCAGAACCATTATTTGATATTGATTTTGAACGCTTTGGTTATCAATTAAGCGAAAAAACATGGAGTATGGAGATATAATATGGCAAGTATTTTACCGGCAGTAGTTGTTGATTTTGGTACATGGTTGTTTAGCAGTAGTGCTGCTGCTGTAGTTACACGCACAGTTATTGCTGTTGTTGTAAGTCGTTTGGTTGCCAATCGATTGGGACAAGGTGGCAGTGGAGGAACTGGTAGTGGTAGAATTCAATTTGCACCAGCCAGTGACAATAAAATACCGGTAGTTTATGGTAATGCGTATATGAGCGGGCCAATTACCGATGCTAAAATTAGTTCAGACCTCAAAACAATGTGGTTTGTTATTGCATTAGCAGAAGTTACCGATACAACACCGGGAAGTTATTATACATTTGGCGATGTTTATTATGATGGCAAACTTGTAACGTTTGGAACTGATAGTTTAGGAAATTATACTAAAGTAGCAAGTTTAACAATTAATACCAATCCAGCACAAGTTGATACCACACAAGCCGGACAAATATTTGTTTATTTGTATCCAAATGGTAGTACAGATTTAACACATAGTAATACAACACAAACTGCCATACAAATTTTACAAGATAGTGGAATTCCTAGTGGTCAGCAATGGACAAGTGATGATACTATGACATTATGCGCATTTGCTATTGTTAAAATTTATTACAATGCAAATGCTGGTACAACTGGATTAGGTGCATTAACTTTTCAATTAACAAATACAATTAATAGTCCAGGTACTGCATTATTAGATTACATGACAAATCCACGTTATGGTTGCGGTATACCTATTATGCAAATCAATACTGCAAGTTTAACTGAATTGGATACATTTTCAGCCGAACAAATTACATACTTAAAAGCAGATCATACTGGAACAGCAACACAAAATCGTTATACAGTAAATGGTCCATTAGATACATCACAGCCATGTATGACCAATATACAATATATTTTAGATAGTTGTGATAGTTGGATACAATTTAGTGAAAAAAATGCGCAATGGAGTGTTGTAATTAATAAAAGTTATTTGCATGACAGTTTTAGCGTAACAAGCATGGTTATTGGCAATAGTTATAGCATTAGTAATTTAGGTACTGAAGATTGGAACACAATTGCAGGAACTACAAGCGTAAGTTATGAAATAGGAAGTATTTTTACTTGCGCAATTGTACCAAGTACCAGTTCAGGTGGTCAAGTTGTTAATGCACCTTATTTAATTACAGATAGTAACATTGTAGGTGGTATTAACTTAAGTCCTATTAGTTTAAATGATAGTTATAACCAAGTTGAACCTGCACATCCTGACCATAATGTTAAAGATCAAACAGATTATGAAACATACGACTTAGTAACTCCAGGTACTCAATGGTATAATCCTAGTTTATTAAATCCAAACGAACCAGTTAACAAACTTAATTTAAATTTACCATTGGTCAACAATGTTGTACAAGCAGGTTATATTGGTGTACGTAGATTATATCAAAGTCGTATTATATTAACTTGCACATTCCGTATGGACTATAGTGGTATACAAATTGAAGCAGGTGATGTTGTACGTATAAATTTTGCACCATATGGTTGGACTAATAAATTATTCCGTGTACAAACAACTGCTGAGGAAAGAGATGGTAATGCTAATTTATTTACAAATTTAACATTATTTGAATATAGCGAAGATGTTTATACAGACTGGGAAATACAAGATATTATATATTATTTTAATAATGGATTAACTAACCCAATGGTTATTGATCCACCTAGCACACCAACAACAAAAATACAAATCAATACTACACTTGCTAATACAACAAGCAATAGTGTAATTTCTAGTAACAATTCATCAACACAAAGTACAATTCAGGTTAGCACAGTAGTTCCTGCACAAGGAACCGTAACATCAATGGCAATTAACGTTGGTAATACACCAAACGTTGCTGAACATATACAAGTTGCTACAATTAGTCCTGCTAATGGTATAAGTTTTGCAAGTAATAGTACTGTTACTGCAAATATACAAAATTTACCTTCAGGCAATTATTATTTTAGCGCAACAGCATATAACCCATTTGTTGGTCGTACAGGTAATAGTACAAGTAATGCTGTAACATATTCAGGTACACAAGTAACAAATGCCAATGTGTTTACATGTAATACAGCAACCAGTAATGGTAACATTATTACAATGTCTTGCGATTTAGGTAATAATTACCTATATTGGAAAGGTGCAAACTTACAATTAACATATAGTAATGGTAGTATATTAAGTACAAATTATCTTATTACCAATGTTATAACTTCAAATACATTTAGTGTTGATCCAGCACCACCAGTAGGCTTTTCTGGTACGTTATTAATTAATTCAGGTGGTATTACAGGTAACAATATACAATATAATACAATTATATTTGAAAATATTGGTAATACCGCAAGTATAACAAGCCCATTAACAAATTATAGTTATGAAACATCTAATGAATTTGGTAATACCGTAAATACACCAATAAATTTAAATACATTTGGTGACATAGGCACATCAAATTATGCACATAGCAAATATTTAAATTCTGTATACAATGGTAGTGATTCTGGATACTTATTTCCATATTATCAAGGTACTTCATCAACAATTAATGGATATCATGCAAATAGTACAGGATCATTAACTCCTGCTTTTGCTGCACAATTACAAGTTTATAATGGTGATTATAATTGGTATGTATTAGAATTTGATAGTATTTCTACTCCAGTAACAACTGGTTATGAAATTATAATAAAAGGTGATTGTACATTAGTTTCAAATAGCAATGTTACCATACAAACATTACCATTTATACAATTAAATAATACCGCGGTTTGTGTAGGTAAAACTGATGTTGGATTTAATACATATAATTTAATTGCTGATCAACCAGAATATATCCAATATACCTTTAGTGAAATTGCAAGTATTAATATTACTGGTGCAGGAGTATTAATTAGAGAAATGAGTTCTGCTAATGTTGTGGTATTAAGTGGACAATTTGGGCTAAGCCAAATGAAAAATTAGTTTGAATAAATAGAATATAAGGAAACAAAAAATGAGTTTATTACTTAACGGCGCACAAACATTAACAGTAGCCGGCACACAAATGCAGTGTTTGGAAATATACACTGGCGAAAGTTATACTTTGCCTATTCAATTTAAAGATCAAACTGGTAATGCTATTAATTGCACTGGTTGGACATTAAGTACAAGCGCAAAATTTTATACAGCAGATCCTGTTAATTATAACATACCTGGCGATGTTGTATTGGGCAATTTAACATTAGATGCTCCACAACCAAGTACTGGATCAGGAACATATAGTGCTAATTTAACAGCAGCATTTACAAGTGCAAGTGCAGGACAGGGATATTTATATATTCCCTCTAATTTAACTGGTAACACAGGTAGTCCTAATCCAACACCAGTAGTTCAATTAAACAGTGGTGGTTCAGCCAATACTACCTTAGTAATTGTAACATTGGGTGTACAACGTACAGATGGATTAAGCAATTTAGTAGATTATAACAAAGAACCATTAGGATTTATCGTAAGGTACCAATAACATGTCTGAAATAAATGCTAATATATTAGTTCAACCAATTGATACTGTAATTGGCGTAAATGAAAATACTATTACTGTAACACCAACAGTTACAAGTTTAAATGTGTATACTGCTGCCGCTCCTATTGCTGCAGGATATAATACGCAAGTTCAATTTAATAATTATGGATCCTTTGGTGCAAGTGCTAACTTTACATGGAATAATTTAACAAATACATTAAGTGCTACAAATTTATTAACATCTAGCGCAAATTTAGGTAATGTTAGTAATGTAAAAATATTAGGTGGCACAAATGGTTATGTACTACAAACTGATGGTGCTGGAAATTTAAATTGGACCGCTCAAACAGGTGGCAATGGCGGCGGAAATGGCACACCTGGTGGAAGTAACACACAAGTACAATTTAATGATAGTGGTAGTTTTGGTGGTAATGTTGATTTTACATTTGACAAAACAAGTGGCAATTTAACTATTCCAGGCACATATATTGGAACTGTAGCAAATGCCAACGTTGCCAATTATGCTATAAATGTTACAGGAAATAGTCAACCTAATATTACAGAAGTTGGTCAATTAGGCAACTTAAGTGTAAACGGCACAGTAAGTGCTAATAATTATTCAGGTAACGGTGCAGGACTAAGCAATGTTGTTTCGCAATATGCCAATTTGGCAAATTTTAGCGTAACTGTTATTGGAAATGGTCAACCTAATATTACAAGTGTAGGAACACTTACTAATCTTAATGTTACTGGTAATACGACTAGTAATAATTTTATTGGAACCTTAGCAAATGGCAATAGTAATATTACAATCGCATCTCCTGGAGATAGCATTGTTTTTAATGTAAATGGATTAACTGATACATTTATTGTTGAAAGAACAATTACGGGTATTAATACTGATTTAAACATTCAAGGTAATGTTGATGCATATACCTATAATGTAGTTGCTGGTAACTTTTTTGCTAATAGCGGTACGGTAGGTGCTGAATATTTACTTGGCACAATTGTAACTGGTTATCAACCAGCAATTACTCATTTGGGAATTTTAGATAATTTATCAGTTACAGGTAACGCTACCGCAAATTATTTTATTGGCAACGTAAAAATTAATAGTAATAATATAGCATTAGGCTACAATGCTGGTAATATTAATCAAAACATTAATGCTATTGCTATAGGAAGTCAAACTGCCTACTCAAATCAAGGTAATAATTCAATCGCAATTGGCGCAAATTCAGCAAATAATCAATCAACTAATAGTATTGCTATAGGCTATAAAGCAGGTCAAAATAATCAAAGTGATACAAGTATTGCTATAGGGTATAATGCCGGTAATGTTAGTCAAGGATCTAACGCAATTGCTATTGGTACATTTTCTGGAACTACTTCACAAAATAATTATAGTATTGCTATGGGATGGTATGCTGGTAATTTAAATCAAGGTGCTAATGGCATAGCAATTGGATTTTTATCAGGTAGTTATAATCAAAAATCAAATTCTATAGCAATTGGTTTACAGGCTGGTGAATCAAATTTAGGTAGCAATTCAATTGCAATTGGTGTTAGCGCAGCATTAGAAAATTCTTTAGGTAATTGTATCGCAATAGGCTATAATGCAGGCAAAGAAAATTTAGGTAATAATAGTATTGCTATAGGTTCATATGCGTATTATAATACTTACGGTAATGGCGGTGCTAAACCTGCTGTCAATAATACTATTGTATTAAATGCTACAGGTATTCAATTAGATCCATCAGCACCTAATAGTTTTTATCTAGCACCTATAAGAAACGCAACAGCCAATTATACTTTAGTTTATAATCCTTCTACATCAGAAATTACATATACTTCTACACTAGGGCCAAATACTGCTCCAGGAAGTAATACTGATGTTGTGTATAATAATAATGGTTTTTTAGATGCTGTTTCTGGATTTACATTTAATAATACAACTAATACTGTAACAACAGGAAATGTTGCAATTTCTGGTGTTTATACAGGCAATGGTGCGAATTTAAATAATATAAATGGCGCAAATGTAACTGGAACTGTTCCTTTTGCTAACGTAGCAAATAATGTTGCCGGTGCAAATGTTAGTGGTACTGTATCAAGTGCCACAACCGCAACTACAGCAGGAACAGTAACAACTAACGCACAACCAAATATAACCAGTGTCGGTACATTAGGCAATTTAACTGTTACAGGAAATGTCATTGCTGGAAATCTTAAAGGTGATGGGGGCAATATCAGTAATATTAATGCTTACAGTATTGTTGGCAAAGTAGCCTACGCAGGACTTGCTGATACCGCTAATGCTGCGGGATATGTTGAACTAGGAAATCAATCTAATATTACAACTGTTGGAACATTAACTAATTTATCAGTAGCAGGACCTGCTACAGTAGCAGGAAATTTAGTAACAACAACTGGACCTGGAATTTTTGGCTTAACAATATTAAATCATGATACTGCTGCTAACATGCGATCAAGGGGTGGTGGATCAGTAGGTGCTGTTGTCGCTATTAGTGATAATGGTGGAGCATTGGCTTATTGGAAAACAAATAGCAACACTTGGGCTTATGTAGCCAACAACAATAGTATATAACATAAATACATTATAACACCGTATATTGCGAGGTAGCAATATAGGTCATTAGCGAGACAGCAAGGAAAATTTATGAAATTTAGTCAAGCGACATTAAATCAAGTAGCGGGTTTTGACGCACAAGTATTAGCACAAAACCTTATATTTCAACAAAAAGATTTTTGGAATTTTAACTGGCAAGTAATTACAAGTTACAGTGGTGGTTGGACAGCAAATACTAATCCAGTAGATTTAACAGGTGCAACTATTGATGCGCAAATTGTTAGAAGAGCAATTAGTAATTTACAAGATGGTCGCACAGGCTATAACATGACAATTAGTGATTATCCATTAATTCCTCAAGTTGCCGTTATCTCAGCAACAAGTAGCAGTGACAATACATTTACATGCGATACAACAACATTTTTATATCCATTAAAACCAATTCAATTTACAGGCACAGTATTTGGTGGAGTTGCTATCAATACCACATACTATGTTAAAGAAATTATAACAAGTACAACATTTACAATTAGTACAACTAGTGGTGGCAGTGTATATACACCAACAACAGCAACTGGTACTATGGTAGCAAACACAGTAGCACCAACTCCAGTTAGTTTAACAATTAGTAATCGTGATGACTTAGCAGGCACATTTACAATGAGTTTTGATGATAGTGCTTGGGGATTAATCGCAGGTGATCCTGATTTAGACATTGACGCAAATAATCCAGCATGTTTTACAGGTCGTGTTAAAGTAAGTTTTCCACAAGTTGGTAATCAACCAGCATATGACGAGGCAGTGTTTTTACTATTCCTAGTTAATAGCGATGGTATTATCAATACAAGCGCAGGAGTATAATCATGCCAGTAAATCAAGTTATTGTAACAAACGCAAGCAATGTCACAGTTGGTATTACTCCACAACCTTGTGTACAAGTACAAATTAGTAGAACTGCTTATACGCAATTAGCAGGCGTAAACAAAATTAGTGCAGGTACAAATATTACTGTAACACCAAGCAGTGGTGTAGGTAATGTCCTTATTAGTGCTAGTGGTAATCTAGTTAGTGACAAAATTGCTAATGCCAACACAATTGTACAAACATATTATAATGGTAATGTAACAATTACAGGAAATAATTACACAAGCACATTTGATACAAATGGTAGTTTAACTGTACCAAATGTAATTACAGCAAACTACTTGGTAGGTAATGGCAGTAACATAAATAATATTTCGGCAGCAAATATTGTAGGCATAGTAGCCAATAGTAATTTCAGTGCCTATTCTGGTATAGCCAGTAGTGCCAATAGTGTAGCAGGAGCAAATGTCAGTGGTCAAGTTGCTAACGCAAATTATAGTCTTTACGCAAACTACAGTTATCATGTTGACGGCAGCAATGTTAACGGTTATGTACCTAATGCTGTCCATGCCAACGTTGCTAATATTGCGAATTCTGTCCAAGTAAGTAATGTCGTAGGATTGGGCAACATTGCTTTAATCAATTTAGACGGCAATAGTGGAAACATATTATATGGTAATGGAATTTTTGCGCAAGCACCTAACACATATTACAGCAATATTGCCAATTACGCTAATTTTGCAGGTACTGCTTTTAGTGTTAATGGTAGCAATGTTGTTGGTATTGTTGGCAACGCAACTCATGCTAATGTATCTGATGTATCTAACAGTGTAGCCGGTGCTAATGTAACCGGAACTGTAGCAAACGCAAGTCATGCCACAATAGCAGATAGTGCCAATAGTGTATCAGGTAGCAATGTAAGTGGCGCAGTCAATTTAGCCAATTATGCTACAGTAGCAAATTCAGTAGCAGGTAGCAATGTAAGTGGTATTGTTGCTAATGCCAATTATGCCGCATATGCGGGTAATATTTCAGGAACAGTAGCAAACGCAAACTATGCCGCATATGCGGGAATAGCAAGTACTGCTAATTCAATTGCAGGTGCTAACGTTTCAGGTCAAGTACAATACGCAGCAATAGCAAATAGCGTAACCGGAGCAAATGTTTTAGGTCAAGTACAATACGCAGCAGTAGCAAATAGCGTAGCCGCAGCAAATATTAGTGGTGTAATTAACTTAGCCAATTATGCTACAGTTGCAAACTCAGTTGCAGGCGCTAATGTAAGTGGTATTGTTGCTAATGCCAATTATGCGGCATATGCAGGTAATGCCAACATCGCAAACACAGCAAACGCAGTGGCCGGTGCCAATGTAAGTGGTATCGTAGCAAACGCTAACTTTGCAAGTTATAGCAATTTAGCAAGTTATGCCAACGTTTTAATTGGTAACAGTATTGCAAATGCAAATTATAGTAATTTTGCTGGTGAATTAGTTAATGGTAATAGTAATGTAACTATCCCATCTCAAGACGGTAACGTAGTCATTAATGCAAATGGCGGCACTGACCAACAATGGGTATTTGATAACACCGGTAATTTAACTTTACCTGGAAGTAGTTATATTAAACCAGTTACTGGTAGTCTAAACTTAACTGACAATACCGGTAATAGTTATATTGATATTGATACAAACAACATCTACTTCTATACTGATTACGAAGGTAGTGAGTACGAATGGAATCTAGATAATACAGGTAACACAAATATACCAAACAATATCATGATGGGCGGTGGTCTTATTCGTGACGTTAATGGCGTTAGTTTGGAACTAAGTTCAAGTAACCGTGTTTCATTAAACCATGGCGATGTTGATTTTGTAACTGCAAGTAGTAGTGGTGTTGATTTAATTACTAGAGAAGGTAATGTAACAATACAAACAAATTATAATACACATACATGGACATTTGATGAACAGGGCAATACATACTTGCCTAATAATGTAAGTTTTGTAAGTGCTAATATTGATAACAACTATAATATTAATTCACCCGGTTATTATTTCATTGATATTAATTATAATGCATCTGTTAATCAAAATACAAATTATAATCCAAACACACCTGGATTTACAATCTTTGCAGATAGCACAATAGGTTCAAACGTATTAACTAACGTATCTGTATACGACTATTATGGTATTGATCCTATAGATTTTGCTAGTGTGGCAAATTATATCCTTAATCAAGGTATTGCGTTTACAGGTGTATTAAACAACCAAAGTTTATTAGACAATGTAATTGACGCACAAGTTGTTATAACAAATGTAGACGTGGCAAATAACGCAATTACACTAAGTGGCAATGCTAAAAATACACAAAGCCAATTATACTATAATACAGGTACTTGGTTGGTAAACAATGCTACATATACAAACTTTTTAATGTCTCCAGGTTATATTGTCAATGCTACAAATACTAATAGTGCTAATAATACAATTACATTAGCAAATATGGATATGGTTGGTGCAATAGGATTAAATCCATATCAATATTTCCCTGTACAATTTGTAGGTACTAGTTTTGGTAATATTAGTAATACTGAATTATACTATACGGGTAATATAGATTATGCTAACAATACAATTACAATTTGTAGTACAATTGGTGGCGGTGATGTAACATTAACAACTGATAGTGGCAATTTGTCAATGGTATTTGCTTTACCTGCAGGTGGTACAGTTATTCCTGTAATATTAACAAATGGACAATATAATCAATTTGGTCCTTGGGCAACAAATCCACCCAACATAAATGATTTTACAAATATACCTAACGTAGGTTTAGTAGGTAATATTACATTTAATCAATTAGATTATAATCAACCTTATGACTATAATGCAAATGGTACATTATTCAATGATGCTACAGGACAATTTAGTAGATTTACTGGATCAATGTTAATAACTGATAATGGTGAAGGATATCCTACTAGTGGTGGAAAACAATTTGATGCTCCAAGTTTAGGAGTTAGCATTTTACATAGTGGTTTAAATAGCAATATTGCTGGATATAGAGTTAACCAAAGTATATTAAACTTTACAGATAATAGTACTGACCAGGCTAACATTCTTAATCCACGTAGTGCCCCAGCATTTAGTTTTGTTACAGCAGAAGGAAACATTAACAGTCCTTTAACTGATTATGCAATTAAACAAGGTCGCGTATTAGGTAGAGTTATATGGAATGGCTACCAAAACATTAATAATAATCAATCATGGTTAAACACTAGTGGCGCTCCAGTTGCTGGTATATATGTACAAGCAACCGGTGATTGGGATGATAATGTAAATCAAAATATGCCAATGGCATTTTCATTACAATATAGTCCATTAAATGCTACACCATCTGTTGGTAGTGTAACTTATGCAAGTATGCCTAGAACATTCTTGCAAGCAAGTAATAATGACACATATTTGGGTGGCGCTAGTAGTATACAATTTAAACCTCTGCCCTATATAGGCGGTGGTTTAGGACAAAAATCTATTACTGCTTTAGGTAATTCCAGCATAACATTACAAACATTTGCTACAATTAGTGGTTATACACAAGGTAATGCATTAGCAACAGGTAGTGGTTCATTATTATCAATTAACACAAATGATAGTACATGGAATGGCGATGTTGCATTACGTTTTGATCGTACTGTAGGCAATACTGCTAATATTGAATTTAAATTACCACAAAATTCAGCAAATACATTATTAATTGTTGATAATAATTCTGGTAGAACAGCAGCCACAGTACAAAATGGCTTTTTAAATATGCCAAGTTACGCAGCAGCAACATTGCGTACATTGACTGGTGTTGCAGGTAGTTTAGCCAGTGTAAGTGACAATAGTAACAAACTAGCATATTGGAATGGTAGTGGTTGGTATTATGTTAAAGATGATAGTGCAGTATAAGGATAAAATATGTTAGAAACATTATTAGCATTTATAAAAAGTTTACCTAGTTGGTTAATGCATGTTGCCGATATAATGATAGTTGCTATATTGTTTTTAACAGCAATGACATTTTTAGCAGGTATATGGTGTGGACTTAAAATTATTGGACAACGTGCCAATGACATAGAAGAAGTTAATTTATTGCCATTTAAAATAACCTTCAAAAAGAACGAATCAATAAATAATGAAAAGGAAACAAATAATGGATAAATTAATCACACTAATGAAAATAGTCTTTAGTACCAATTATGTGTACTATACAAACAGTCATGGCTTTCATGTAAACGTAACAGGACCTGATTTTTACGAATATCATAAATTATTACAAAAAGTTTATGAAGATGCACAAGAAAACATTGATGCTATTGCTGAAGAAATTCGCACACTACAAGGTATTGTGCCATTTAACCTAGCAAGAATTACCAGTATGAGCAGAATTAAAGATGTTGATACTGTGCCAAAAGGTTTGGAAATGATGCAAATATTACTTGATGATACAGAAACATTGTGCGAAGCAATACGATTAGCACGTGAAGAAGCAGTAAGTCAAGAAGCATTTGGATTAGTTAATTATTTGGAACAACGTCTTGACGATCATTATAAGTTCCAATGGATGCTGCGTAGCACATTAGAAAAGTAAGATGTAATAGTTTGTCTATTCGGGAGGCCTCATCAAACAAGAAAATGTTTGTTATCTAGTCGCTTGGATTGCCTTATTAATACCTATAATATAGTTCAGTTTCAGGTCGACCTGCTGCTAGCGCATCTAGCCAGACATCTTACACAAAATATTTATTTAGGCATAAATACATTTGTAGACGAGTATATTTCATCCTATTATTATATCTTGTCTGATTGTTGTTTAACTCGCCATATAGTTAAACGTATACTCGTCTATACTTTTGCTTTTTAAGTTTCCTACACCACAAGTAGAATTTTAGTGTAGTGATATAGCAACTGTGACCCTAGTGCAATGCTAGGGTCTTTTTTTTACCTTGGTTAATTTAAATTCGTTTCGGCATTGTTCAATATAATCATTTTCTTTTGTAATTTCTAATTCGCGCTTACGTACATATTGCGCATTATTAATATACCTATAACTTGGAAAAGTTTTCCATAAATTATGTAATTTAGTTTTGGTATCAAAATTGTTCATACAAATAAATTTGCTAATGCTATTAAATTTTTATATTGCTCTTTGACATTTTCGTTTTCTAATGACGCTTCCATTATAGTTAAATAATTGTTCCAATTTACACAAAATCTAATATATTCGCTTTCTGGCATGGTAATTGCAATTTCATTTTCATTTGCATATTGTTTTACAATTTCGCTTGGTAATAACATCATTGGATCATCAATATCTGGTATTTTATAAACTTTACGACCTGTTGGTTGTATATAACATTGATATATCATTGAAAACTTATTTGGATAATTCATGTATTATTTATAGGCACAAATAATAAATCCCGATTTAATGCGACTTCGGGATAAGAGTTTTTAGCACTGTTGACATATATTTAGGAGTTACACGAATTTTTGTGCTGCATTAATTATTATAATAGCAAATTATAAAATAATTGCAAGTGTTAATATTCCCAAATATAATTTATGGTATTTTAATATTATTAATAAATAAGTATGTACTTCTAAGAGTACAAACAGTCGCTCCTAATATATGACTGTGGGGGTATTGTTAGCGCAATACTCCCATTTCTCTCGCTAAAGAGTTATTAGGGGCATACAATATATTAATAGGAGCAAAAATGAAATACCACAATAACGGTTTCACTGAGACACAATCTCGTATACTATCTACGTATAGTCAACCAATATCACATAAACAAGAACTATTACTTCAAGATTTGGGAACTGAAGTTTCTGCTGAAATCTATTTTAATTCTAATTCGAATTCGAATTTGAATAAGAACTTGAATGAGAATATGAATAGATTTCGTTCCTGTATAGGAACCGAAAATCTCTGGGCGGAGCCCAGACTTAACCCCTCAAGGCCTACGGCCGTTAGTGAGGAAGAAGAGGGGAGAAAAAGTGTTTTTGATGGCTTTGGAGATATAATAGAGCCCTTACAAAAAGAAACATATGGCTATGTACGATTAAATCGTGATGCATTATACACACATATACATGTACAAGTAAATGACATACGTGATGAAGGTAAAATTCAACGAGCCAAAATATATTATAGTTTAAGACGAGATACCGATAACAAGTTTACTACATTTTTGGCAAGTAGTCTTACCAGTAGCAAATATGAACTAAACAGAGGTATGAAGAAAAAACGCGATACTGTACAAAATTTAGTACAAACATTATTTGAAAGACAACCAAATAGTCTTATAGGTCGTTTACATTATAAAGCACCAAAAACTATTAAAACTTCAAATTTTCATCGTAAACTATTAACCAGTAGTGTTTGTAGTTTATATAATACTGATGATATTTGGTATACAGATTTGTTATTAATGGGTGAAATAATCACAATACCATTGATTACTCCTAGAAATGCCAAACAATCAAAATTTTATGATTTGGTAGGAGAATATAAAACAGAAATGACTGAATTTAATGACGATGAGGAATTTGAATAAGTTATATTTATATTATGGGGAGATATGCAGGATATATCTCCCTATTTTTTATATAAATACAATATAACGAGGAACAAATTATGTGCATATGTGCAGCCAAATACTTTTTTGATACAGGCTGGGTAGTTGTCAAAAACCGTGATAGAAACTATATACCTGAAATTTCATTTAAATTTAGCAAAAAAGATGGATTAGACAGAATGTTGTTTGTTGATAACATGACTGAATACATGGAAGGTATGAATATCAATGGCGTTGGTATATTAGGCACTAGTCTTATGGTTATTGACGATGAAGAAGTTATAACCAGTCCAAACTCAGGCGCACGTAGCGATGGTGACAAAATCAAAGAAGCATTAGCAGAAAAAACACCAGAAAAAGCCGCACAAGCAGTTATTGACTTAGAATTAACAGGTTGTACTTTTGTATTTGACGAAGAAAAATTGTTTGTAATTGAAGCATGTATTAATACCGATGAAAAGTATTATTATGATATGAATGAAATCAAACAAAGTCAAACAATTGCACGTACTAACCATGGTATATGGTTAGATTGGGCAGGTTATCAATATGGTGTTGATAAAAACCAAGACTTAAGTCGTGAAAGCAGTGAAGAAAGATTAAAGCAAACACAAAAAGTATTGAAAAAAGCAAAAACACCACAAGATTTAATTGATGGTTTATGTGCTCAACCAAATAAAAATACACAAATGAATGCATTGCGTACAACTACAGAACGTAAGAAAATGCGTACCACTGCACAAGAAATGATTATTCCAATTGAAAAAACATTTTTTGTAAGACCAGTACAAACAAAACTAGAAATTGACTTTTGGAAATTAAATCAAGAAGAACCAGATATGTGGGTAGAAATATTAAGCAATCGCAGTCTTAAATATCCACCAGTAGAGGGTATGGACTAATACATATTTTTCTCCTTTTAATTAGATAAAAAATCTAATATTGTTTATAATGTATAAATAATATTAAAGGAGAACACAATATGGCAATTAAAATTATTAAGTACGTACCAAAAGTAACTAGTGCAAAAACACAATATGTAGAGATTGAAAAATCTGACTTAGTTTGGATGCAAACTGAGTTTATACGTTATCTATCATTAATGGGCGAACTAGAAGGCAGTCGCAACCAAGACATTAAACAATTAATGAAATATTGGTGGCATAAACGTACAGCAAACTTACCAAAAAGCATTAATGGTCAAAATAGTCCATGTACATTTATTAGTGGATTACTTAACAATACTTTTTTTGGTACACAACGTGATTTAAGTATCATTGTATTAGATGGTATTGAACATATATCAGCAATGATGGCACAATTTGATGAGGCTATTGTTGATTTAAAAATGCCAAACAGTAGTACAAGCATTAAATTCCAATTAAGTTTTGAACCTATAAATATTTACAGAGGCTAACATGAAATATAAGAATTTATATAGTCGCTGGCATAGATATGATATGTTTGGTTTTAAAGAAATCAAAAAATTTAATATAGGCGAAATACCAACAAACGATCCCGAATTTGGTTATACTAACTGGGTTCGTGGTAATGGTCGTCAAAGTCCAGAACATTATAAACGTGTAAGTGAAGGATTAAGTAAAAAATTAAAAGGTGTACCAAAAACACCTGAACATAAACATAAACTTAGTATTGCTAAAAAAGGTATACCTAAACCATTAGAACATAGAAATAACATGAAGTTAGCCCACAAACGTAGACGTGAGGCATATCTTGAAACCCAGAAGCAAAAATAGAGGTATATGTTATAGAGATAAAGACTGGCATGTTATTAAAAAAACAGTTAAAAATCCACAAGGACGCACAGCATTTGAAAAACAAGTAGAATTTTTTAATAAACTAGAACAAAGACAATTAAAAAAAATTGATATTACAAAAGATGTAGAAGAAGTTAATTGGGCTGACATATACCAAATTAAAAATAATAAACCTGTATTAGTTGCCAAACGTTGTATGAGTTGCGATAAAACATATAGCGATACAAATATAATAGCAAATCATAAACATATTTGCAAACGAATAAATAATAATAAAGCAATCGAGGATGATATGCCAGTACAAAAAATTACAAAAAATGGAAAAGTGTTGTATCGTTGGGGTACACATGGTAAATTATATCCAACCAAAGAAGAAGCCGAAAAACAAGGCAGGGCAATACACGCACAAGGTTATAGAGAGAACAAAAACAAATGAAAAATACATATAAGTTAGAAAGACATAGTAATGAAACATGGGTAAATTTAGAACCATTAATGGCTGACATACAAAGAAATTATGATGGCTTATATGAAATGGATTTAAGTAAATTTACACAAAAGGAAGTTGAATTGTTAGAATTAAAAATGATTGGCTTACAACAAGTTTATTCATTTCTAGGCGCGTTAATTACAGAAGCAAAACTAGCCGAAATAAAAGAAAAGAATAAAATTGAAGAACAAATCAAACAAGCAACAACTTTTGTTAATAGTCAAGTCCCAGGTCCAGGGCACGATATCAGACATTAATAGGATAATAAATGAAAAAAATTGAACCAAAAACAGTATTGGATAGACCATTTACACAACATATTGCTAACTTTGACAGAATGACTGTTGAACTTGGCAAATATATGACAGAATTTGAAATGGATCAATGTATTGAGTTTATGAACACATTAAAAGATACCAAATATGATATTAACCCATCAGTAGAAGATTGCAAAACACAAATGCAATTAATGTTTGGTAAAGAACGATTCCATGAAATGGTCATGCAATGGAGTGAAGAAAATCAAAAATTATTAACAGTATTTGGTACTAAAAAGTTTAGACGTAAAGATGGTAGTGACAAAACAGCCTATGATGGTCTTGATCCATGGGACAATCCAGATGATTATGAGAAAATTTACGTATGAACAAATTACAAGAATACATTAATTGGGCTAGAGAGCAAATGAAATTAGTCACAGAAAAAGAAAAACAAGATACTGACAAAATGTTAGAAGATAACAAGGAAAACAAAAATGACAACAAACAATGATAATGTAACATCAGATTACATACTTACAGCAAATATCAATGACGTATTAAATCTGTTAAAAAGTAAACCAGTACTACGTAATCCGTCTAGCCAACTTTATAAAGTATTAGTAGAAAGATTACAAAAAGAAGGACTTACAATTAATGAAGTACTTAACCAAAATAGCAAATAATATTATTGAGTTTATAAATTACCATAAAACACAATTGGTGTTAGGTATAATTATAGGCATTGTAACAGAATATTTGTTGGAGAAATAACTTGATAGAATACTTTTTTAAAGGCATAGAAATAGGTCTAGGACTATTTGGTATTTGCATAGGATTTGGTATAGGTATAGGTCTATTTCAATATACTAAATACTTATTTAATAAGGTAATATCAAAATGAATAACAATCAACTAAAACCTAAACGCATTGGTGGACCAAGACCAGGATCAGGACGTAAGCCTGGCACAACTAATAAATTAAGTGGTGCAAGTATATTACAAGAAATACGCAATGTAACAGGCAAAAAATTTGAAAGAAGTTTAGCAGAACATTACCAACGTGCAATTGAACAAAGTGATTGGACTTGCGTACGTGAATATGAAAAATTGTTTTTAAGTAAAGTTGTTGCAGATAAAACAGAATTAGATGTCACTTCAGGTGGTGAACCAATTAAAGCCAACTTTACATTTCCTAGCGTAGAATTACCTGACTGGAAAAAATGATTTCTATACCATTGTATGGTGAACAAAGTACAATATTACAAGATTGGTTAACAACCGACAAGCATTGCATAGATATAGTTCCTGTTGGTAGTGGTAAAACCTTTCTTGCTAGTATTGCTTTGCCTATATTTGCAACTGACGAAAAATACCATAAAGGTAAAGACATAATTTATAGTGCGCCAACTGGTGCCATGATTAAGTCATTGATATGGGAACCATTAAAACAAAGTTGCATTAACCATTTTAACTTAATTGATGGTAAAGACATTAATAATAGTGAATTAACCATACGTTTTCCAAATGGCATTTTTATACGATGCAAATCTGCTGAACAACGTGAAAACTTAAGAGGTCTAAACGTAGGTATATGGGTTGCTGACGAGGCTGCATTATATACCAGAGAAACATTACAAGAAATTACCAATCGATTAAGACCAAGAGTTGGTGCTGAAAACACAGCAGGTAGATTAATTGTTATTAGCACGCCAAATGGTGCAGGTCCATTAAAAGATTTATTTACATTAGCGCAAAACAATGAACGTTATATTGTTAGACATTACAACTACTTACAAATGCGTAGCGGTAACAAAGACTTTATCGAAGAACAAAAACGTATTATATCACCGTTAAAGTTTGCACAAGATTATATGTGCCAATGGGAAAGCGTTGCAGATATGTTTTTCTATGCATGGGATAAAACAAAATATACCAAAGAAGTTGTTGACCGCGGTGGCGACCTTTATACATTTCACGATTTTAACAAACGTGTTATGTGTGCTGTGGTAGCACAAATTACCAATGCTAATACCAATAAAGGTACAATGGAAATTATTAAAACTTATGCAATTAATGATTGCAGCACAGAAGGTATAGCACAAGCAATACGTTTAGATTTTCCTAAACGCAGAATATTTTCAATTATTGACATGTCAGGTACACAGGTAAATCGTGATACCACAAGTCCTTTTGGAATTACAGATAGAATTATATTGGAGAAGTATGGCTTTACAATTATTAACACACGCAAATCAAACCCCATGGTTAGCGACACAGATAATACCTCAAATGCATTT
>Ga0214166_1000217_pt1 | contig 30259 bp, 38 predicted proteins | sample TroBogepilimnion_27_FD_153005 | JGI IMG/M metagenome (GOLD analysis project Ga0214166, IMG submission 153005) | Freshwater microbial communities from Trout Bog Lake, WI - Practice 18AUG2009 epilimnion v3 | ecosystem: Environmental > Aquatic > Freshwater > Lake > Epilimnion/Euphotic zone ...
CCCACCGGAAGGCTGGCCCCCACCGGAAGGCTGGCCCCCACCGGAAGGTGTCGTTACATCTCTTTGTCCTGGAGTCCCTGAAGGGGTACCTGAAGGGGTCCCTGAAGGGGTCATCGAAGGCGCTGGAACTCCTGGAGTGAATGCGATCGGGGCTGGGGATGACGACCGTGTATAGTACCACCAGGCAAACCCCGCACACGCACACAGAACGAATACAACAACCACACCTATGAATATCATTCCGATTTTATCCTGTCGCGGTTGCTCCATACTGTCATATGTAAACAAAATATTTATTACTCGAAAATTTTGTACGAGCACTTGAGCGACTCGTCCGCATCTATGGCCCGTCTCTCATTGCCATACACCTTTATGATATCTGGAAGTTCAGATTTTGGCTGGTCACAGAGCCACTTCATAGACTTTGGCGCGTCCCAATTGTTTTCTATGGAGTGTTTGAAAGGTCCATCCTCCGCCTTGAGGACGTGAATTTTGTTCTTAATTTCTTCTGGTGTCATCTGAGTCTGCATGACGGCTTGAGCCGAGAGGTACACGTTCAGATAGTCCGGTTGGGGCGTGTGCTGGATGTCAACGCCTCGTGACTTGACATGGTCCTTATAGTCCGATTCCTTGTCGAGTGTATTCATGACCCCAAGCTCATCTCTCCATTTTGATACGAAATCACATCCTTGTATACACGCAAAGAACCAACTCTCTATGACGGGGTACTCCGGCTTGGTCGTCGCCCCTTCACGATAGTACCCTATGAATTCTACACCGCTCTTCTTCTGTTCATCCATGACCCAATCAAAAGACTTTTGTGGGACGATGGAGGCATCACACCAGATCCCTCCATACTTGGCGAGGACGTGAAGGCGGACAAAGTCAGACTGTCGTGGCTTGGTGTTTGCGAATTTGAAACTTAAAATATCAACGTCTGGAAGGTACTCGCGTAGATTTCCGGGGTGCAGGACGTTTATTGTCCATCCAGGATTCACCTGCTTCATCTTGTCGACGGACTTTTGGATAAACTCGGGAAGCTTGTCTGTGTCCCAATAGGTCCATATTGTCTTTGGTATTTCTTTGAGTGTAAAGGGTTCTTGTCGTCTGAGCCACACGAGGCAGAGGACAAGAATCCCAAGGACCACTCCAATGAGGGGCCACATCTAATTTTACCTTAGAAATTAAACCTTGAAGACCTGTATGCTTCATCCGTACAATTTTGGTACAAAATAGGGTCAGATGGGTCGTTGCATATATCGTGACTAGACCCTGTAAACAGCATTCCCCATACAAATTCTAGTATCACGCCACGAGCCCAATCATCACCGTTTGGATCCATCATAAAATTATACAACTTCTGGTACACGTCCTTGCCGTGTCTGTGTATCGCTTTTTTAGATACTATAAACTGAGCCTGGCCATTGAATCTGAAATATTCCGGTATTTTTACACCAAGAATGGGTTCGAATACACTCGACCACGTTTTACGCATTTCTTTCCAAACCTTTGGATGGTCTCCAAACTTCATATTTTCGTGCGTCGGCAGTTTGGGGGTTGTTCCAGTGTCTTTTTTGACCTGAATAAGGTTGTTCAGTGATATGTAATCAAATTCATCACTTTTCGCATCTTTTATTGCTTCGAGTAACCCCTTGGGGTACTTTTGATGTTCAGCGTCTTCGTGCCCGTGAATAAAAGCCATCTTTGATGGAAGATTATCATAGTTTTCAATTATGTACTTGAGGAAACTTGACGCTTCTCTTCCCCTGTTTACGTCGAGAGTACACGAAGGATCTGAACGAAAGGAGGACGAGGAGGCTCCTGGTTTATCACATATGACTACTTTCCACGGACTTTTATTCAACCATTCCAAGTCTTCGTTATAGTGAGAAGATACTATGACAATGTCATCATTGTTCTTTCTCAACAGAACCAGTAGGAGTAAACTTATACAGAGGGCGCTCAGAAGCAACACCGCCCACATCATCTAACTTTACTCGAGAATTTTATACACGCATTTAAGCTTTTCGTTTTTGTCGATGGCCTCTCTCTCTGTCCCTCGGAGCTTTATAACGGGTGTCTGAAGATCGTTATCGTCACACAAGTTTTGCAAACCTTTCATTATGTCCCATCTACCACTTTTCAGCCATTTATACGGGCCGTCTTCAGCTTTCATGAGATGAAGTTTTTTGGCAACCTCGTCTGGACCCATAAGTTTCTGCATCACAGTCTGAGCCGATGCGTGTATTGCGAGATAGTGAAGTGCATCAATTTTCTGAAGGTCAACACCGGAGTTTCTCTTCTCCTTTATATAATCATCGACGTTGTTGTAGTTGTTTATGCTCATAAACTCGTCCCGCCACCGCTGAACAAACAGGCTTCCCGGTACGCAAGCAAAGAACCAACTCTCTATGACGGGGTACTCGGGGCGGCTCGTGAATCCCTCGAGATAGTAACCGATAAACTCATACCCCTTTTTATTGTCCCTTATGGAGTTCAAAGAATCAGTCATACCAATTGATGCATCGACCCAAAACCCTCCGTATTTTGGCAAGACGGCAAGGCGGACAAAGTCCGACTCGCGTGCTGGCTTGTCATTGTGTTTGAGTTCACCGAGTTTGAGTTCAGGAACCCAAGAAGAAACTGTATTTTTGTTTAAAATACGAATCTCGTAGTCGGAGTTGTGCTCCTTCCACGAGTTTATACACTTTTGAACAAGTTCTGGTTGATTTTCATCGGCCCAATAAGACCATATGATTTTGGGTATTTCCTCCTGAAAACCTGATGAAACTCTGTTTAGTACTAAAATTAAAACAATGAGAGTGAGCACCGTTATGATGACCCACTTCCACATTCCTACTCAAGGCGCAGAGAAATTTCCAATGAGCCGAGGGACGGCACAGTTGCTGTACCGCTTCGAAACCTTGTCAAGCGTCTCGTTATAGTGCGTCTGGAGCTCGCGCAAAGAGAGGTACAGAGTATCGGTGTTTTTGGTATGGGCAAAGTCCTGGAACAGGTCTAAGAGTACGGCCCGAAGCATATCTATAACTTGGTGAATATCCGTCTTGCGTTGACGAGCCTTTTCGCGCTGCTGAATCTTCTTCTTGAACTCATCTTCAGGTATGTCCCCTATCATCAACTTGATACGTAAGTCTCTGTTTTCGTTTAGTTGGTTTACCACCTCGTATCTGGTCGCGACCCACTGCATGTGCCCCCAAGCTCTGTGAGCGTTTATGATCGTTGCATATTGCTCACCGTTCTGAGCTAGGTTTCGAAGGAGACCACGGATATGGTAATAGTCTGGGAGACCACCACAAGGTACGTCCCCGGGGTTCCGCGCCAACCCTCCATGGGCACGGGCATACTCGTAGTAGTGAGGGTTATGGATCACGCCTTTTTCGATACGGCCCGTGCGCCAACTGAAGGCGGTGTGGCACTGGGTACAGTACATCTGGTCACACCCGTTGATCTTGAAGATCATAGCGGCACACTTGGGGCAGTTGCGCGAGTCCTTGGCCAGGAGCTGAGCCGTTGCCACGTTGTCAGGGTTACACGTGTGCGCCGAGTCCTTGTTCGGGCCCTTGACCTCGTGACACTCGGGGCAGGCCCAGTTCTCACACATACCGCACTTCCAGGCCGTGCTTAGGAACCCTTTACAGTCGGCAAAGGGACACGCCCGAACAAACTGGCGCTTTTCCTGTTCGACACTACCACCGTCCAAGTGTCCTCTGAGTCTATCTTGGACCCACACGAGATGTTCCCGGTCCATACGTATACGATTGATCTCTTTGAGAGACTCGTTCGCCAACTTGTGGCGAACGATGGATGCGCGGAACTCTGAGGCGAGGCCGTGCTCCACGGCCAGAACACCCAAGGGCTGGTTCGCAATCTTGGAATACTTCCCGCTTTCTTCGTTGATCTTTGCATCAAGCTTTTCGATGTGTGGTTTAATGGATCGGATCTCCTTTTCAATCTCTACGTATGGCTGGGTCGCAGGCATCAGGCTCTTTTCACGCTCGTACAGTAGGTTTTCACGGCGCTCTTTGTAGGTTCTGGAAACGAATTTTTGAGTGAAATTGTCCACGAGAGTCTCGCGGGTCCAGCCCTTGCGGCAATTCATACAGTGTGCATCCTCTGTCGTGTCGCACAGGTAACGCTCTGAACAGCCCGTACACACGTCAAAGTCGCAAAAGGGACACTTGACGCGCGCATGATTTGATTTATTGAAAGACTCGCAACAGACGACACAGGTCATCACTTGCTTTTTACAGGCGGTTTTTGTTTAAGTGGGGGCGGAGGGGTGGGGTCCCGAACGCGGACTTTGATGCCGTGCTTGGAGACGGTGACGGGGGGCTCGGGCGGGGGCCAGACGGGCAAAGGGGCATCATCAGGGACATCGGCCCATCTGACCTTTTTTGGAGGAACAGTGTCCATTACTATTACACGAGGTTAAGTGCTCTAAGTTCGCTTTTTGACGACCGCCTTGATCACCTTGCCCTTGGGTTTGGGAACCGACTTGTTTGCCGAGGGCCACTTGCCGAATATGTCGTCTATGACCTTCTGCCGCTCCGCCGCCGTCTCCACAAACTCCTTTTGACGCTTAATCGCCTTGTTGATGAAGGCTTCCGGATAGCCAGCCGCCTTGTACACCTTGATCCGCTCTGCAAACGGCGGAACAGCACCGGGATACTTGCGGAACAGTGCCTGGACGAGCTCGCGATCCGGCTCCGGTCCCTCTGAAACGGGTGCCACCCGAGGCTCCGGTTTCGGGTGGGCCTCGAGCCACTCTTTGCACTTTGCCACGTAAGCCTCCTGTTCCCCCTCCGCCATGTGCTTTGCCACAAACTCGTAGTCCATAGGTGGTGTCCAGGGAGCCTTGCCCGGTCGGCGCACAAAGGCCTCACCTCTGTACATCATGTCCACAATTTCACCGACGCGACCCGGAGCTCCGTTTGGTATGACGGGATTGGGTGCCACCTCGACCCACGTACTTGCCCGCGTGCCATTCGGACGAATTTCAGTCACGAATTGCTTCTGGGCAAGGAAGCCACGCTTGATGGTCGGGCGCTTGAACATTTTAGATGTTTGGTCCGAGACCATGGTCTCTCGTCCTTGTGCTGTACTGAACACGTTTTTTTATACGGACCTGGTAATGGTCGTGCAGTTTATTCACTTTCTTGTTATTCTTTTCATAATCGGATCTCCATTTTTTGGAAGTGAATACCTACTGTCCCTCCACTTTCTGATCGTACCGTTCATCATGCTCCACTGGGCACTGAACCAATCCGTGTGCGCGTTAACGGAAATTGAAAAGCTCATCCGAGGAGGGTGTGAATCGAAAGACACCTTTTTCGGTCAAGTTATGGACCCTATATACAAGAGTGAGTCGTTTATCGGAAGGCTCGCGGCACCTTTTTACACATTTGAAGACGAGGAGACGGAGACACTTGCTGTTTGGATTGGGTTGACGGGTTTGTGGCTCATTACACTATGGAAACTCTGGCCTAGTGGCTTCAGCTATCTTCAGCTCGAACTCGACCGCGCGCGTGCGCTGCTTACTCGTCCTCCTCGAACCCCTGCTCTGTGAGGTCGCCCATCTCCTGCTCGGAGTCCGAGTCGGAGTCCGAGGACTCCTCAGCATCATCCAGGATAGCCGCCAGGCGCTCAGCCACAGTTTGGGGCTTGACGGGGGCCGTGCCCGCCGTGCCAAGCACCACCTCGAACTCACCCTCACCGGTTGCCAGGGGGTTGCCGTGGGACTCGCACAGCTCGCACGGCTCGCTCGGCTTGGTGCCGAGCTCGTGCGTGTGCACGGGCTGCTCAGCCTTTGCCGCGGGCTTCTTTGCCGCCTTTTCCTTGGGCGGAGCCTCGCCCTTGGCCTCCTGATCCGCGCGCAGGTGGCGCTTGCAGAACACCTCGCCCTTCAGCGCGCTGAACTTGCACGGCTCCTTTTTGGAGGTGCAAGCCGTGCACTTCTGCTTCTCAGCCTTGGCCTTGGGCTCCTTGGGAGCCGCGGGGGCTGACTCGGCAGTGGGCACCTGGGCACCTTCAGCTACCACAGCCACCGCCTTGGGCTTCTTGGTGTACTTGCGAGGCACCTTGATCGCCTGCTCAGCAGTCTCCAGATACAACTTGGAGAGCTGCTCGAACGGCAGGTTGAATTGCGCGGCCACAGCCACGAGGAACACGCGGTCGCGCTCAGCGACGAGAGCGTTGATAGCGGAAGTGAAGTTGGCCATTTGGGTCTTAGTGTACTTGAGTGTCTGTGCCTTAAGTGACTGTTGAGCCGTCTCTGGGCCCGGGAGCACACGAAGTTTGGGAGGGACTCTGTCCCGACTCGAGACCGTAGGTCTCTCGGTGAGGGCTTAGAGGCGACTGTTGGTCGAGGACCTTTGTTTGCTCTGGTTTAGACAGTGTCTTTGGGTGCCTTGGGTCGGACAGGACACGTTTTTTAAACGTGTCCCGGGTCGGAGCGACCTCACGTTTTTTAACACGCTCCCCCTGTAGGCACGTCGATATACCCATCCAAATTGACCCAGTTATTATAGGCCCGGGGCCATACGACGTTATAATCACCCCCGGAATCATAGAGGAAACCCGAGACTCGAGGGGCGAGCAAAAACGCAGCCAAGAAAAGGACCACAAGGACGACCCACACGTTCAATTTCATTTGAAATTAGTCACGAAATTTATTCTCACGTACCCAAGCGTTACACACATATTTGACTCCTGAAGAGATGGGGAGACCCGCATGGAGGGCCTTGGGGTGACACTTGGCCTCATCGGATCCGAGGGGGCGGAACAAAATCGCAGACCCCGGATCCGCTTTCAATTTTAGATCTAATTTGGGAAAGTGTGTTTCACCATCTGTAAAGTCAGAGTTCAAGTACACGAGGAGAGTCGCGACCCGTTGACCCCCTTCCTTTTCAAAGTCAAGGCACCCTTGAGACCCGTCACAACACGAGTCGTGGTGTTCCCTATAATACGTTCCAGGCTCATATTTGACCACCTGAAGGTCTTCACACTCTTCAAGTGTTTTGCCTATAAATTCAAGAGCCTTTGTAAAAACCTTTTGGGCAACTGGATCCGCCTTGGGTATCCAGGCCGTCTGGCTCGTGCGCGACGCGTCGGGACCCACAGCCCCAACGACGGCGCTCCTTTTGAACATGGGTGTTGCCTTATCTATGATGTATTTGCACTCTTCAGGTGTCAATACATCCTTAACTATCTGCGGGTGTTCCCACGGGGCATCGTCATCTGTAAATCCCCTTTCTGAACCTCGAGTGCTCAAAAGCAAAAGTATACATACTAAAATAACAAGGACTATACCCAAGAGGAAAACCTCCTTCATACCATATTAGTGTATTTTTTTCATAGCTCGGTTGACCCGTTTTGCACTCGCCTTGGCCCCTTTGAGGTTTCCTAGGGCCACGTTCCGCAAAAGGGGGACGGCGGCCCGCCTCGCGTTGTTGAGAGACCTATTTTGTTTTGAAATTCGAAGGAGTTCAAGGGTCCGCTCTGCATTCTTCTGTCCCTTTTCCTTGACTGAACCTTTAATGGGGTTCCTCTTGGCGATGAGACCTCTGTACAGAAACGATCCGGACAGAAGCGCCAAAGAGTCCTTGACTTGGTACTTGAGTTTTTGGATCGGTATGCCAAGTTTGTGAGACAAGGGTAAGTGAAGCATGTTCCGACTTGCACGCGGGTACACAGCCAGGGCTGTATCGACTAGGTCTGTAACATCATTCTTCCCAGTCTCAATCTGGTAAGAGATGACCTGGTACACCTTGCGTTGCGTTCCAGGGACTTGCAAGCGGGGCGCGTCGTACTTGGAGCTCGTGTACCTGTTCACCTTGAGCCTGGCGTTCACACCCTCGTAGTGTTTGTTGAGCCATCGAATAAAACCGGTCAGGTGGTGGGTCATGATTGTTTGCATGACGTATGCATAAGACGCAACAGCCTTCTGTGATGACAACTGTCGCGGAACCGCAAAAGTAAAGTCAAAGTCCTTTGTCTGTCTGATTTTTGGAGGTAAATTGAGCTTCTTCTGTTGAAGGTATAGACGGACCGCCATACCTCCTGTACAAAAGATGGTCATATTCCCGCCATATGGTTTCACAAGCTTCTTGGCCCCTTTACAGTACTCGGTAAAGAGTTGGGGCAAGGCCCATGTGATGGAGCGTTTCGATACGACTGGGGCAGGTTGACCACCACCCGCATTCTCTATACTCTGGTACGCGTTTATGAGCATAATTTCAGAGTGAAATGTACCCGCATGGAACACGGATCGTTTTGCTGGTGCGTAGTACCCGTCATACCCTTCAGGGATCAGAAACTGCCGACTCAGAGTCCCAAAGACGCGTTTGTTCAGTTCCTTGTAACTCAGACGCTGACCTTTGCGCGTGTTTGTGAGTCTCGGAAGCTTTCCCGCGTCCTTCCCCATGAGAATCTGCGCCGCCGCCACCTGTTCCCCGATCGTCACACCCGTCCCCAAGACGGTGCGCAAGAGGCCCTTCGTCTCCCGCGAGAGTGGGTATCCACTCCGAATGAGCTTTTCGATATTTGCGTGAGTCAAGTCGAACAGGCGGAGCGTCTTTTTGGCTCGAAATTTGCACAAAGTTCCATAGTTCTTGGCGACACCGGCCCGTTCGGTCAGATAGAAGAACCGCGTGTCTCTTAGAAGTATTTTACATGAGAGATTCTCGAGACCTTTATAAAAAAACTTTCCAGGTGGAAATATCGTCTCGCTAAACCCAGACATTCCTATTGAATGGAAACATTTTATATTTGCACTAAATAGGGATGGCTGCAAATCGCTACGTTGGCGCGCTTATGAATTCACGTGAACAGGCACACGCCTTCCACCTGATGACCAACTCGTATGCTCAACACAAGGCGCTCCAGACGTACTACGAGGGGATCGTGCCTCTTTTAGATGAGTGGGCTGAGGCCTATATGGGCAAGTATGGTCGGCTCCGTCGCATAACGACAAACAAACGTTTCATGCGAGACCCGAAAAAGGCTCGTCAATACTTCAAAACCTTGCTCACGAGAATAAAGGCTATGAAGCTCCCCAAGGACTCGTACCTCAAGACAATTCAGGATGAAATATCAGTCCTTATTCGACAGACAATGTACATGCTCAGTCTCAAGTGAGACTCACTATATTTATATCAGAATTGATAGACTTGATCTGGTCAGTGATCTCCTTTGTCCAGTACTTGTTCGCAAGTACAATTACACTTGTTCCACTTTGTACGTTTTTCAGTATATCAAACTTCTGAATAGTGAAATTCGTCCCGTAGTACACACGCCCCTGCTTCGTCACGTCGTTGTCTATAACACCTATGATGTTCTCCTTATTCACAATGTTATGATAAGTAATCTGCGACCAGAACCCCGCGCCGACCAAGTATGTGTTTGGAGGAACGGTGAAACTCTGGGTGAAACAATCCCGAGTCATCTTCCATCTGTCAGGATTTAGGGTCCGATTCGGGTCTGAAATTACAAAGTGATAAAATATAGAATGGTCAGACTCAAATTTATTCATTTTTTTGAGAGAGTACCCGTTCACTTCAAATAGAAATATGATGTCACCGGAGCTATATGTGTAAGTGTGCTCTCGCGTAATAGAGGCCCTCGTGTCATCATCCATATTTGGAATGGAAATGATGATGTTTTCAACCCCAGCTTTTTTACAATTTTCTATAAACTTCCGTGGTTCATAGAGATGTTCGAACACGTGTGACATGACAATACATGAACGGGAAGGGAAAGAATGTGTTTCACAGTTTCCTTCAATATAGCGAAACGACGGAAGGATGCGGGTTGTCTCGAGTGAAAAGTCGAAAATGGTGTAGTCCGGGTAGTCGGCTACGAGCTTCTCGGCGAGCACGAGGGAACTTGAACCTATCTCGATAATAGGATATCCGGGACTAACGGCACTTCGAAGGAAATTGGCAAGTTCTTGGTGGTGGGCAATCCATATCTGGCTGTAAGACGTGTCAAACGGATACTTGCCACCGTACAGGATGCTAGGATCCAGCAGATTCATTTGCTGCATAGAACCGCATACAGTGCATCTCCCTAACTTCATATCCCATGAAAAAGGCTGGTCATCCGCATCTGTGAAACATTTGATGGGAAAGTTTTTGAATTCAGAAAACAACTCGAGTTTTCCTCCGTCAATGACGCACTTTTCACGGGACCCCATTATATCAAAAAATTACCGAAACTTTAAATAGCACGACCTATGAACGTACCATTTTTGTCTGAAAGATGATTATGAATTATAGTGAATGGCCAGGTCAGGGTCGCAGTATCAGCCTCGAGCTCATCCTTGAATCTCGCCTCCCCCTTTTCGTCGGTAAGATACATGGGGAAAGGACAAAGACCTACGTTTTGAATGAGTCCACGTTCTATAAATCTGCAATAGATGTAAGGTTCGAGAGACATTAGACAATGTGCGTAACCCTTCGCGTGCCCTTCTATAAACTTTTGACGAATTATTCCAAAAGTCAGTTGGGGATTCTCAATGGCGAAAATACGAAGAGCCTGTTCGAGAAAACGTCGAGGTATAACCATGTGCCTATCATTCAGACCGAGCTGAAATTCTCCATTCACACACCATATGTGATTTTCATCCAAAATTGGATGAGGCCCATTCCATAAGATGTCTGAACGGGAAATTATGAACATGTCATATTCATTATGAAGACCCTTTTCATACAAATAAGACCACAAATCGTCACGAAAACACCACGCCATTTTAGAGACTGAGAGGGGTCTTGCACTTCCATAGTTGAGAATTCCCAAATTATCGAAAAGACTCATGTCATATGTACCCTTTGTCCCGGGCCTGAAAACATATTTTGCAAATTTACTGAAAGGATTGTCAACATCATCGATTATTCCACATAAAGCCAAATCAGCTTCGAGGGGGTCTAAAACCCATTTTTTCCAAGGTTCCCACGTGAGTTCTGGAAAACGCACTTGACCTAGTAAACACACGAGGGTCTTCATTTCTTATTTTTAGTGTTAAATGTTTAAGCCCTTTCCGTCAGCGTTGAAGTCTCGCGCCGTCTCGAGAGAAAACTCGAGAAGGTCTTTGTCAAGTCGTCCAATTTTAGAAATGATACCGTCAGGGATTGTGATGATCTGGGCACCTGCACGGATGGCGTGGCGGATGGAGAGCACCTCCTTGCACCCGGCCCATAGCACCTCGACGTGGGGAAGGTCAGAGTACAGATTGACGGCGTACTGGATGAAGGGAAAGGGATCGATACCCGTGTCGGAGATGCGACCCGAAAAGATGGACACCACGACAGGTGTGTCGTTCGCCGCCACGACCCGACGCAGGCTCTTACACTGCTCCTTGGTGAAGACGGCGGTGATGTTCACCTTGATGCCCTCGCCTCTGAGCTCCTCGATGGCTGTCAGAGCCGTCACTGGAATCTTGGCCCACACGTTCGGGCCAAGGGCTGCAATCTTCCGAGCTTGTTCGCGAGGGTCCTCTTCCCAGACCTGCAAGGATATAGGTCTGTCACCGATAACCTCCTTGTTTGCATTATAAAACTCGGTATAATTGAACTTTTGTCCCTGCTTCATGAAACTCGTGTTGGTCGTGAACCCCTTGACGAGAGGGTCAGGGGCCCACTTTGCAATGTCCGTCCCGTCATAGAAAATCTTGATGCCCTCCATCTACAGAAACCGGCACCAGAGACTTTAAGTCAATTTTATTCAAAAATACGTGAGCCAATAGCCATGCCTGGAGGGCAAACCCCCCTGATCGCCGCCGGATGAAAGGAATACATCGAACGAAGTGAGTCGCCATGTAGTACAGTCCCGTCTCGTACGCGTGAGGGCCCCACATCTCGAGCCACGGGCCGAGTTCCAGGCTTTCCGGAATTGCCATGGCGTATTTCCCCGGTGCAAGAACAGTTACATTTCCGTCCCATGCCGTGTAGCCTCCGATCATCGTCTGAAATATCTTGCCAAGGTCCAGAAAGACTGTATCGATGTACGAGCTCCCTGCACAGTCAATGAGTTTCACGTCACGTGTTTCGGGGTTCCACATGATATTTTCAAGTGAAAGGTCTCCGTGAATAGGACACTCGAATTCTGGTCCAAAATAGGGAGCGAGATCCATGAGGGTCTTTTTCAGAGGCTCATAGGCTACTCCGTTAATCTCAACTGGACCCAGCTCTGTCAATCTTGGAAACACGCGCTTTTCGAGGTACTTTGCGACACAGGCTTTCGGGTCGGACACGGGGCGGCGAAGGCCATACACCTGGTCAAACAGTCTTTTCGTAACCACCCCGAGGACTTCGTTCTGAACCGTCACGTCAAAAGAGCACAGGGTCTCGTATCCTTCGAGATACTCGAGGTCATAGTAAAAGTCTGAGAATGTCTCTCGCGAGCCGAGTACTTCTGGAACCAGGTCACCTGTTATGAATCGAAGGCGTTTCATGTCCTCACACTGTCGCTTCAGAACCTCAACATGAGGAGCCGTCTCAACCGTTTTCGCAATGTATTTTCGAACCGTGTTATCTGTGAGCAAGTACGTGTTGGCAAACGACCCGCCTCCAAACTCCTTGGCTATCTTTTTTGGTTGAAATACAGTCAAGTCGATATCAGATAGACCCTTGTTTCTTTCGAGCGCTATGCCCTCCGCCATGGAGTAGAATGGACAGTATGGCTTTTTGTCATTGACGACTATACGCGGACCAGGGCTGATGCCCATGATGAAACCATCGTGTGGAATTTTGGCCCGCAAGGTCGTGGACGAGTAGTTTGGAGATGCCGTCGTCAGAAACACCTTGTGACCCTGTGAGCGCCATTGGGATACCTTTGCATAGGTGTTGGCCAGTATAGTCTTACTATCTTGATGCAATAGAACTCCGTCAATGTCCAGAAACAGAGTATATGTCTGTGCACGAGTGAAACGGTACTCGTTGAGCTGTTTGGGAGTACCGAAAAAGGAGGCATTTTGAATATCAACAGTCACGATCCGCTTCTTTTCAATCAAAAAATCCTTCAAAAGTGAAGATATGTCGGGGTAAGGAGGGTAATTTGTTACTATAGAAACATCTGGAAAGTAATAACATCCCAAAAGACCCTTGAGCGTCTCACCCTCCTTGAGTTCGGGAACCTCCTTTTCGCAAAAAGCAGACACGTGGCCATACTTGTTAAACTTGACCTTGCCAAAGGATGGATAATCGTCGGGCTTTATAGACCACGTCGGAACGATAACATCACAATCTGAAAACGATAGCATAGGCTGAATATCTATAGAATGGTCACAATCGCATACAAAGGCTGGCCCTCTGAGACCCTCCTTGCGAACAGCCTGCTGAAGCGTCTGAAACGGGCCATCGGACTTTTCGATGATACAGCAAATCATCTTTGAACTTGGGAAAAGGTCCTCGAGAATGTTTGAAACCATGTGTTCGCGCTCCTGGACTTCTCTGTACGTAAAGACGAAGGTGGGGTCACTGAGAGAATCAAAGGGCTTTTTCGCAAGTTCAATAAATGTTTCTTCCGTCGCCTTTATAAACGGCTTGAACTTGTACCCGAAACGCGATCCCTCGCCCGCCATGGGAAATATAACGTGCATTATATTTTCATAGACTCAATACTTTAAGGAATGAAACTTTTCAAATATAATGCTGGTCGACACCTTTATGTTCTATAATGAGCTCACTGTACTCGAGCTCCGTTTGAATCTTTTGGACGAGTATGTTGACCGTTTTGTGCTTGTCGAGTCGGAGGTGAACCACAAGGGGGGACCCAAACCTCTCTTTTTTCAGGAAAATAAGGACCGGTTCGCCAAGTGGGCCCACAAGATTCATCACATCATCGTGACGGCCGAGGAGTCCCCCACTGACGAGGACCCGTGGTCCCGCGAAAAGTACCAACGCAACTGTATCCTTCGAGGACTCGGAGACGTTCCTCCCGAGGCGATCGTGATGGTGAGTGACGTTGATGAGATTCCAGACTTTTCAAAAGTGCCCTTCGAAAAACTCCCGCACATAGTCAACTCTGTGCATATGTGGATGTTCGAGTACTCGCTCGACCATTTGTTCACGGGTGAGCCCTGGTTCGGAACCGTAATTACCAACGCTGAACTGTTCAAGCGTATGGGTCCCAACTATTTCCGCGACCATCGCTGGAAGTTCCCGGTGTTTCAGTATTCTGGGTGGCATCTCTCGAGCTTTGGAGACGCACAACACGTGTGGAACAAGATTCAGACGTATGCTCACGCAAATGATGAGAAACACATGAACATGGGACTCGAAGATTTCAAGGAGTGGGTCGCGAACGGCGTACATTCTGATGGGAAAACAGTACTCGTCCCGCGGCCAGACTCCGTCCCTCTTCCAGGTTCCAAGGAACTCCTCGTCGGTCTTGGTCTCTTAAAGCTTTGGTAATTTTATACTTAAAATGCGCGTCTCGGCGGTTATGATTGGTCGGAACGATAATTATGGTGGCAGGCTCAACGAGCGGGCAACCTATTGCTTTAACACGATGCTGGACACGTTTGATGAGGTCGTCTATGTCGACTGGAACACGGAGGGTCAGCGCATACTCACGGACGAGCTTGACATCCGCGTCAACCCCGACCGTTTGAAGATTATAAAGGTCACACCCCAGATGTGCAGTGACATCATGGGGGAAGAAGACTACAAGCGAAGCGAAAAGTGCTGTCACGTTTTGGCCAAAAATATCGGTATTCGTCGAGCGACCGGAGACGTGATAGTATCGACAAATATTGATATTATTCCGCCGAAACGGGAGTATCTGGATGTTTTTTTGAAGGAACTCAAGCCGGATGAGCTCGTCACATTCGCCAAACACGACGTGGAGGTTGACCAGCTCCATAAGATTTTTGAGCAGACGAGGTCTTACACGGACCTACGTGATATCCTCCCTCTACAGTACGGAGTCAACCCAATCTCGGCTCGTCTCATCGTCCCTGTTCTGTCTATGGATAAGCGAATGATATCCACCTTGCCACTGAGTGCCCACCATACAGCCTCGAGCATCATCTGCGCCTGTGGAGACTTTCAGGTGGCTCACAAGGAACTTTGGTTCAAAATTCGAGGGTTCGAAGAAAGTATGATTAAGCGGCTCTATGTGGACTCTATCGTACAATACAAAGCGATCCTCGAGGGGGCAACCGTCCGGGCAACCAACTTCCCGCCCGTGTACCACCTCGAGCACGCACGAAACAACGCACCTGATCTTTTGAACCAGGAGATACCACCAGGGCTCGGTTCAAACCCCGAGACCTGGGGTTTCTCCACCGTCAATCTCCCTTTGGTACTCTACAAAAGCGGCCCATGATTTTTCAGAAACGTACTTTTTGATGTTTAGGGGTTCGGTCACTAGGGTGTGAGTATTTAGGTATCCCATAATTTCATTCTTAAAATCATTCACAAGATTGTGTTCATTGCGAGCCTGGTAGACGCTCGCCTTCCCGTACACAACCTTGTGTCCCAAAGCCTCAACATAGTAGGCGGCCCAGATGTCTTGCATACGGAACGTCTCTGGCCAGAGAAAGTAGTCGCGTATCACCGACCGAGCCAGGAACGTGTTCTGACTATTGAACGGGCTCAGGGCCGTCGTGGCAATGGGGAAGTTGGCGGGGTCGAACGTACATTCGGGGGCGTGCTCACACCGGCACACGGCATCAATGTCAGGGTCTCCGTTCCAAAAGTCGGCTTGAATAGATGGCGTAACGACCCCTTCCTCTTTCGTCCACTCGTGACGGCCGTTCAGCCACGGCATGGGATACCCCCGGTGCCAGATGTTCTTGTACTCCGTGGCCGATACGGGGTCAAACACCAGAGGGTGCTTGGTCGGAGTGTAGACCGTGCACTTGGTCGGCTTGCCAATCATAAGGTCCTGACCCCACCCTTCGAGTGGGATGTTGTCGTCATCGACGAGCGCCACCACCTCGGCTCCAAGCTTGTAGGCGTGGACAATGGATATGTTGCGACGCTCCATACAGTTCCAGCCTATCGCATCACTCAAACGAGGGTACAGGCGTTCTTGCTCGGCGGGATCAAGATACACTATATTTTTCATTTTACGATACGATTCGTGGGGAGTCTTCAGGTCACCGGCGACGATCAACGTCCAGTCCTCCATGTTTGCATACTTCTTCAAAGCCTCTGAAGGCTCATAAATAGTCGTGGTCGCAATGCACTTCATTTACCTAACATCTCGCGCTGTCCTTATGCTCTATAAACCAGTCAACTGACTTTTGAATACCCTCCTTGAGGGGCGTGAAAACGATTCCATGGGGCAAGTCGTCTGATGCGACAGTCTTTTTGAGGTGGCCGTTCGGTTGCGCCGGGTCGTACTCAACGGGACCTGTGAATCCAAACGCGTCAACAATAGCACGGACCACGTCGCTGATGGCCACTTCGGAATCCGGGGGACACCCCGAAACGGGACGCGAGTAGTTTGTGTACTCCTTGTATGCCCAATGAATGATTCTCGCCAGGTCGTCGCTATAGACAAACTGACGGAGAGGTGTGCCGTCTCCCGCCACCTTCAGAGGGGTACCGTCTCTCTTGGCCATCCAACACTTATGGATAAGTGCCGGGGCGACGTGTGCATCGATGAGATTGTAATTGTCACCCGGACCGTATATGTTTGGAGGGACCACGCAAAAGTACTCACGGCCATAGGCTTGGTTGTATGTGCGACACTGAACCTCCATAATGCGTTTCGCGTAAGCGTAACCTTCGTTACTCGTATGGGGTGGACCCGCGTGGATCATATCCATCGTGATTGGATATGCGGGTGCCGGGTCTGGGAATATGCACGTCGAAAGACAGCACACGACGCGCTGAACGTTACATTCGTGACAGGTTTTGATCACATTCAAATTTATAAGTAAATTGTCTTCGATCATTTCGACCGGCTTGTGTTTGTGCTTGAAGATGCCCCCCACGTTTGCAGCAAGGTGGATGACACCGTCAACGGGGGCGTGACGCGCAAACATCTCTCGAACCTGTCCAAGGTCCTTGAGGTCCGCGTCTTTCGATGAGACGGGTATCCATGTGATTGACTCGTCTTTGATTGAACAGAGGGCTCGGCCGACGAGGCCTGTTCCTCCGGTCACAAGAACACGCATTATTTTAGAAAAGCCTTTTATCTTTAAACAATAACCACTTGTCTCAGTTCTTCAACGTCTAGGGCTGGGTACCTCCCCTTGAACTCCCCTTTGAGTCTGATGAGTTTCTGAACGATATCAAAATCTAAAAACTTGAAAAACCGTCTCTTTTCCGCAAGAGTTCCGATTGCTCTCTGTTCTTTGAGCCCTTGACACACGGGCCACGTCGACTCCCGAAGTTCTGACAATTCCACTTCTAAATTGTCGAGTCTTTGAAAGACGAAGCGCCACTTTTCAGCGTCAGGGCTTTGCCAGCTAGATATCCCCAGGTCCATCTTGTCCTAAGAGCAGTCAATAGGTTTAACTACGGATGGACACTCGTAGTTGATACACACTGCCGCTCCGAGCGCAAAGAGCACACCAAGCCACTGGATCCAATGACTGAATTTTTCACCAAACACGAAATAAGCTGTGATGGCACCGCCCAAGACTATCATAGCTTCCCACATAATACAGGTCCACATCATGCTCTGAGCCTTGAGGGTCTGGACGAGGAAGAGGAGTACCACGAGCCACGCAACAACACCCAATCCCAGATGATGGGTTTTGCCATTCTCTGCGAACCATTTGAGGTGGGCGTTCCCAAAGAGTTCGGCAAGTGTCATGAGCAATACGTTCAGTATAGTCATCCCTAGTAAGGGAAAATATTGTTTTTATTTTCGATACACAGACCAGATATGGTTCCGTACCTTGCTTCGTGGGTCTCATGGCTTGCGGACTGGGGGCGGAGCCCGGACCGCAAGACCAGGGAGATTATTATACGAATTTTGTCTGAAAATTCACTCGAATGGAGAATTGCCACGTTAAACTATCAAATAAAACAGATGATGCTGAAGTACATATGAAGGCGGCTCTTATCACGGGCGTGACGGGACAGGACGGATCGTATCTTGCAGAATTACTCATTTCCAAAGATTATGAAGTGTTTGGTCTCGCACGGTACTGTTCGGAAAAGAAACACGAGCGGATCGAACACCTCAAGGAAAACTCCAAGTTTCACTTGATAGAGGGGGACCTCACGGATACGGCCCGTATAAATTCAATCATAAATTCATTTGAAAATTACGAAATCATTGAGGTGTACAACTTGGGGGCCCAGTCTCATGTGAAGGTATCTTTCAGTCAGCCCGAGTACACGGCAAATGTGGGTGCCCTTGGTACCCTCAGGATTCTCGAGGCTATTCGCCAAACGAATTTTAGTTCAAAATTCAAGTTTTATCAGGCGGGAACATCTGAGATGTTTGGAAAGATTCAGGAACCTACCCAGAGTGAGAAGACTCCTTTTTACCCACGGAGTCCCTACGGGGTCGCCAAGCTCTTTGGGTATTGGATCACCAAGAACTATCGCGAGTCGTACAATATATTTGCGTGTACAGGGATCTTGTTCAATCACGAGTCTGAACGCCGAGGTTCGGAGTTTGTGACGCGCAAGATTACACTCGGTATCGCCGAGTGGAGGAGTTCACGCAAGCCTATCGAGCTTGGGAACCTCGATGCGAAGCGCGACTGGGGACACGCCCAGGACTATGTGGAGGCCATGTGGCGTATGCTCCAACAGCCAACCGCGGAAGACTTTGTGATAGGGACCGGTGAGACGCATAGTATTCGCGAGTTTATCCAGATGGCCCTTCTCGTCTTGGGTCTTGAGATTTCATGGGAAGGGGAAGGGGTGGACGAGGTGGGCAAGGTTGGAAACGATGTCATAGTTCGAGTAAATCCCGAGTTTTACCGTCCTGCCGAGGTGGATATTCTCATTGCGGATGCCTCCAAGGCGCGCGATGTACTTGGCTGGACACCAAAGATTTCTTTTGGCGAACTAGTTAAACGAATGGTCGTTTCTGATATTAATGGGTAGTTTTTTGTTCATAGGACCCAGCCTCTTGGCCGGTATAGGTCAGGTGACCAATCGTTATGCCGAATTTTTAAGAAATGCAGAATATGTAGAGTTTGGGCAGACTCCGAAAGAGTCCAGGTATAATCGTGGGTTTGCATTTGTATTGCCTATTCAACAGCAACTTGAACTCGTTGATAAATACGCGAGTCTGTGCGACTCTATGATGTATATGACTATATGTGAAACCGAGACAGTCAATCCCTTGTACGGTATTTTGACAAAGTACAAGACGCTGTACGTTGCTTCAGACTTTTGTAAGCAGGTCTTCGAGCGTCAGTTTCCCGAGGTTGAGTGGAAAGTCCTACGATTGCTCGCGTACGAGCGTCCTCACGCGTGTCCAGCGCCATCGGCACCCTACACTTTTTACACCATCGGGAACATCGCCGATCCACGAAAGAATATTCAGGGTCTCATAAACGCCTTTTTGAGTTGCGAGTTTGGTAACAGGGCCCGGCTGGTCCTCAAGGCGACGTGTGTGAAGCCCGTAGAACTCAAGATTCCCGGAGTCGTGGTCATCAATGGCCTTTTGAGCGATGAGGCTCTTGAAAAGGTCCACGCCTCGTGCCACTGTTACGTCAATTGCTCACATTCCGAGGGGGTCGGAATGGGGGCCGTTGAGGCTGCTTTGCGGTCCAAACCCGTCATAATAACTGATTACGGGGGACTCAAAGAGTACGTGCAGACACCCTGGGTCGTTCCGTGTACCAAGGGGCCTATAGGGTTCGACGATTTTCTGTTTACACGAGATCTCGAGTGGGGGCACCCATCACAGGACGGCCTCGCCGCGGCCCTCAAAGACTGCTTAGAAAAGCGCGTCACGTTCTGGGATCACGCGCATACACGGGACATTATGAAGGAGGTATCTAACGCAGATTGTTGGCAGTCTTGAGCATGGAGCGCAGACCCGCGCCCGCTGACTTGGCGGCCCCGACACCATCACCGACGGCCGCCTTCTTGGCGGCATTCTCAAAAGAGTTGGCCGCCCGATTCATGTTTGCCTTGCGAAGATTCGAGGCGGCCCGATTGTAGTTTGAGACCGCCTTGTTCGAGGCGGTGTTCAGACGCGCAAGGTTTGTAGATAGGGCATTTCCTTTACTCAGATTGTTCTGCGCAACCATCATGCTTGCATTGGCAGCTGCTCCCTGACTCGCCGCATTGGCGGCCGCGTTGAGTGCCGGGGCGTTGGACATTTCTTACTAAGACCCGAGATTTTAAAACTTTTCAGGTCGTACGGGAGAGCTTGGGGACTCACCACCACCCTCGGCCTGTGAATCGACCCAGTAGTGGGCCAGGTACACGACCAGACCCACGACGATAGATGACGCGAGCAAAAACCCCTTCTGGGAATTCAGAAACAGGACCACGTCATCGACGACCTGGATGCCCGTGGGTTTCTTTATCAGACGAGGGACGAGATAGACGAGGAGGAAGTTGACGGCCAGCGCGGCCCAGAGGTAGTTCCAATTAAACTCCATATTACACTATTCCTAGGTTTTAATTGCGTGCTTCTTGCAAAAGTCCCCGTGGGTCGCCTTGAACCCACACTGTTTCCCCTCGAGCGTCTTGGCGTGACACCGACAAGCCGCTGGAGCTGGTGCCCCCTTTTTCTGTTCTGTATGCATAGCCTCGTGAGGCTTGAGCTTTTCTGTATACGGCTGGACCTTGTGTCTCTTGGCGCGGAGCTCGAGCATGTGCGCCTTGAACCGGGCCATAGAAGCTTCGAACTTGGCAGAGTCCATGGTTTGCGTGAATGACTAGGGTTCGGGTGAGGCTTGGGCAAGGCAGGACACGTTTTCGGGGAGGGTGCAAGCACTTAAAAAAACGTCGCGCTGTTTAATAAGAAAGAATGCAGATCTTCGTCAAGACACTCACGGGCAAGACGATCACGCTTGAGGTGGAGGCGAGTGACACTATCGCCAATGTTAAGGCGAAGGTCCAAGACAAGGAAGGCATCCCTCCGGACCAACAGCGTTTGATTTTCGCAGGCAAGCAGTTGGAGGATGATAGGACTATGGCCGACTACAATATCCAAAAAGAGTCGACTTTACATTTGGTTTTGAGGTTCTTCTTTGAATTAGCTTCAGTCGTGGATTTTTCCACGGCTAGTCTCGTACTTGTGTAAACTACACGTACGTGGCAACACCTTCGAATTGCGGGAAACTCCTGAGAGCCCAAACTACCAACTCATTTTGGAAACGAATTGGGGTACGGTAATAATGTTTGGGATTGGACAATCCGCAGCCAAGCTCCTACAGGGCAGCAGCCCCACGGAGAAGGTTCAGAGACTAAGTGTTGGTGGGCGAAAGCTTAAGATATAGTCCGGCCCTACAGAAATGTAGCTTCGGGAACATAGAGCCCGAGGGTAAGGAACCGCCGTAAGAGGGGGACGTCGTGAGTCTAAAGACTAAATGAACTATTTTCTCAGGCCATAGTAAGGATGGTCAAGAGGATAGAACACATAACAGAAGATGGTGTTGAAAAAAGGTGGTGTGGAAAATGCAAGACTTTCAAGCCTTTAGATATTTTTGGATATTCTAAATCAACTTGGGACAATCTCAGACCTACGTGCAAGAAGTGTCTTCACGAGTACAATGAGGAGGTTGCTGAAGCGCGTACAGAGTATAACAAACAGTATTGGCAAGACACTATGGAAAAACAAAAAGAGAAAAGCAAGAAATGGCGTCAAGAAAACCCTGAGAAAGCAAAGGAAAGTATGAAACGTTGGCTCGAAGCGAACGCCGAGTACAAGAAACAGAAAGACAAGGAGTACAAGGAAGCTCACAGAGAAGAGTATAAAGAAAACCACAGAAAATGGCGTCTTGAACATTACCAGAAGATGAAGGAAGAGAATGGTCCAGACTTTATTCGACATAAAATCAAGTCGAATATTGGGAGGAGAATACGGGAAATACTTGGTCAGAAAAAGTCCGAACGATGTGCAGATTATGTAGGGTGTTCTCTAGATGATCTTCGTTCACATATTGAAAAGACGTTTGTTGAAGGTATGACATGGGACAACTATGGTTCCAAGTGGCATATAGACCACAAGATACCATGTGCCGCTTTTGATATGGACGATCCTTTAGAACAGAGAGCTTGTTGGCACTACACCAATTTACAAGCCTTATGGGTTAAAGACAACATCATAAAAAAGGACAAGTTTTCTGAACAGGACAAAGCGGACTATCTAACCAGTTTTGGCGTTTTTATAAACGAATAAAAATCCTTTCAAGTATTAAATGCCTTTCACTCTCCAGGACCCTACATCAGGTCTCTTCTGGACATCTGGAATCTTCGGTCGCGTTCAGCTTGGTGCCACCCCTAACGTGTACACGCTCGAGGGTTCTTACATAAAGAACGTCGAGACGGGTTACTATGTGAATCATCGCGCAGACCTCCTCCACGAGGGTGGTGAGCCCGAGGAGTTTGTGTTTGCCGAGGACGGCACCATCACGTCTCAGGACAAGGCGGTCATCGCCGCTCAGTTTGTCCATATAATGGGTGGTGAGCCGACTCGCTGGGTCAAGGTGGACGAGGCCGAAGACGACGTGCCCGTTCCACGTGCCACGGCCCTCCTCGAGGAGGCCTTGAACGCTTCCAAGACGTGCGAGTGCGAGACGTGCAAGTGTGACCCATGTGAGTGTGCGAAGCCTGAGGCTGTTCAGGAAGAAACCGAGGCAGAGGCCCAGTAAGATTTTTCTAAACTAAAAATAGAGTATGGGTGGTGTTGTACCTGAAATATGGGGTCCTAACCTCTGGGGTACCCTCCACCTTTTGTGTCTGGCCGGAACTATCACTTCCAGTTTTGTTCAGGAATTTGCAACCGTCATTCCGTGCCCAATGTGCGCTGGACACTTTGTAGAGCTTGTAAAGGAAAATCCTTTACCAGAAACCGATGATCCCCTCATCTTGTTCGAATGGTCTGTTCATATCCATAATCTCGTCAATGCCCGCCTTGGCAAGCCAATCTTTAGCCCCGAACAAGCCATGGAAAAGTGGACGAGAAAGAGTCCAGCCCTCGGGTCGAGTTCTAAATTTGATTTCAAAATTCTTGTTATTATTCTTTTGGTCCTTGCTTTAGTTTTTATGTTGTTTAAAAACAAGTGATGGCCGGTGGTCTCTTCCCCGGACACCCGTTCGCACTGAATATCAAGTGCATCATATTTACAGCGATTCTTGCCGGTGGATATTGGTTCGCCCCACACAAGAATCTCTGGGTCCTCGCCTTTTTGATTTGGTTCCCGTATATCGCTCTCGCGTGGTACGACTACTCGTACGATTGTAAAGACAAACTGAAACCGACGATCGTCCCCTTTGGTCGATACATTTGGCTTCCGTTCAAGCCTCCAGGGTACAAACAGGCGTTTAACGAGCTCCCTCCAGAGCAGATTCAAGCCATGAACAATCTTGACCATCTAGTTCTATGGACGGCACTCGCCGGCGTGACTGCTTATTTTCTCGTGAAAAAGTAATGGCGAGCCCTGCACCGCCTCCGGCTCAAATGAGCAAGGCTATGAATATCGGTGTTGGAGTTGGTGGGACAACGTTAGCCGGTCTTTTATTAGTACTTGCAATTTCTGTTGGAAAATGGAACGAAACATCCCCAAAGTGGTCAACCAAAGCGTTTGAATGGGGTGTTATCCTTGGAAAAGGTGGTCTTATCGCGGCTCTCATCACTCTTGCAACAATGAACGGAAACGTTTCATATGTGGCTCAGAACCCCACCAAGTTTATGCAAGATGCTCTCGCGACTGGAGGCTTCGGTGCGCTCGCCGCGGTGTTTCTGACTATGACCCGCGGTCGGCCCGATTTGTTTTTCAATCACCTTATTTTCGCCTTTATGCTCTTCTTTCTGTACCACGTGTGCCGTGAGTTTGCCGGGTACTTTACAGTTTTTGGGACCGAACAAAAGACGGACAAGATTCAAAAGGAAGAGGCCACGTTCACCAAACCTATTTTAGGTATAGGATGTGTTATCGCATGTGTTGTGATTGTTTTGGCGCTCATCTCACGGGTTGCACCAGACTACACACAGGGTATTTTCAAAAGTCTCGGTGAAACAACCGCCCTTGGGCTAGAGACTGTTATTTTCGTTTCAATTATCACAGTGGGAGAAGTCATAGTCGCTCGGAACCACGGGGACCCTATAGGCCCCGCGATTGGAACGAGCGCCCTCATGTTCACATTGGCTCATCTCGCGCTCCAGTCTGGTGGGTTCTACGATCACATGTACAAGACTGCTCACATAGTTGAAAACTCAATTGGAAATGCTGTGAAGAACAGCTAAAGACACTGTGCGTAATTTAAACAATGCAATATGAACGTCTCACACACGTTGAACACATCCTTAAGCGACCCGACACTTATGTCGGCTCCCTGGCACCCGAGTCCTCAACGTACTGGACGCGTGTGGCTGGACACTTTGAACCTTCTGTTCTATCTGTATCACCTGGGTTAGTCAAGATATTTGATGAGGTTCTCGTGAATGCGATTGATCAGTACTCTTTGCACCAGAAGAAGGTGACCCAAATTCTGGTCGATGCGTGTGACAACACAATTTCGATCGAAAATTGGGGAGTCGCTATTCCGATCAAGAAACATGAGCGGGAAAAGAACCAAGATGGTTCCCCGCTCTGGATCCCTGAACTCATCTTTGGTCATCTTTTGACCAGTTCAAACTATAATGACGATGAGCAGCGGGTCACGGGTGGGCGGAACGGGTACGGTGCGAAACTTGCGAACGTATTTTCGACTAAATTTTGGATCGTAATTAGCGATGGAAAGAAGACGTACCGCCAGATGTGGCACAACAACATGAGTAAGTGTGACCCTCCCATTATTGAAAACACGTCTGACGGGGTCTATGTTCGCGTCGGGTTTACGCCCGATATCAAGAGGTTCGGTGGACACGGAGACTTTCTCAAGATGGCCGAGAAGCGCACCTGGGACGCGGCTCTGTGGTGTCCCAAGGCTAAGGTCTATTTTAATTCAAAATTGATCCAAGTCCCGAGCCTCGAGGAGTACGCCAAGATGCACGGCCTTGTCGCCTATGGGTCAACAACCATCAAAGGGGTGGAGGGTTCCTATATGAATGTGGTCATAGGACACTCCACGAGCGGGGGTTTCCAGCAGTGCTCATGGGTCAACGGTATCGCGACGACCAAGGGCGGTTCCCACGTGGACAAGGTCACCAAGGCACTTGTGGACGAGATCCTCAAGGACAAGCGGTGTGCGACCCTAAAGCCTGCCCAAATCAAGGCTTCTCTTTTCGTCTTTGTCAGTGCCGTCATCATCAATCCGACGTTCAGTAGTCAAACCAAGGCGGAGTGTACTTCAAAAATTTCCGATACACCCAATTTTCCACCAAAATTCATCAAGGATGTATTCGCCTCCGGTGTCTTGGACGACTTGGTCTCCAAAGGTCTGACTCTTGTTGACAAGGAACTCAAAAAGACGGACGGGTCTAAGAAAAGCCGTATCACTGGTGTCCCCAAGTTGGACGATGCCAACTGGGCCGGTACACACAGGAGCCACGAGTGTACGCTTATCATTACGGAGGGTGACTCGGCGAAGGCTCTTGCTATTGCGGGTCTGAGCGTTGTAGGCCGCAACGCGTTCGGCGTGTTTCCACTCCGGGGCAAGCCGCGCAATGTTCGGGATGCTTCGGTAAAACAGGTGACTGACAATGAGGAATTTAGTAACTTGAAAAAGATCCTCGGGCTCCAACATGGCAAAGTCTATAATTCCCTGAGAGATTTGCGGTACGGCCGGCTTATGATTATGACTGACGCTGACTTGGACGGGAGTCACATCAAGGGTCTGGTCCTGAACATGTTCCACGTGTATTGGCCCAAGCTGATTGAGTTGGGCTTCATCGTGAGTATGGTGACCCCCGTGATCAAGGCGGGCAAGACCTGGTTCTTCACAGAGGATGCGTTTCGTGAAGCACAGGCCCAGCGGTCCGGAGGTCTGCCCGGGCCCGTCAAGTACTACAAGGGTCTGGGTACGTCTACGAGCGCCGAGGCCAAAGAGTACTTCAAACAGATTGATAAGCTGACGGTGGCGTTTGGAGCGGACAAGGACATGAATGAGTCTATGATGCTCGCCTTTGCCAAGGCTCTGAGCGATGACCGCAAGGGGTGGTTGACAAAACACATGGCGACCCCACCGCCCTGTGTGCCCTACGGTCAGGTTGCCAAGCTGTCCGTCTCCGACTTTGTACACAGGGACTTGGCCAACTTTAGTGCAGAGGACATCAAGCGAAGCATCCCACACGTCGCAGACGGTCTCAAGCCGAGTCAGAGGAAGGTCATATACGCGTGTCTCAAAAAGGGGCTCACAAGCGACATGAAGGTGGCTCAGCTTGCAGGCTATGTGGCGGAGCAGACGGCGTACCACCACGGCGAAGCCAGTCTCCAAGGGACCATCATCAACTTGGCTCAGAACTTTGTGGGTGCAAATAACCTGAACCTTTTGGAGCCCTCGGGGCAGTTTGGGACGCGGCTGGCAGGTGGCAAGGACGCTGCAAGCTCCAGGTACATCTTCACGCGCCTGAGTCCTGTGACCAAGCGCATCTTCCACCCGGCCGACAATTCTGTTCTGAAATACGTGGTGGATGATGGTCAACAGGTCGAACCCGAGTTCTATGTCCCTGTGCTCCCTATGATCCTCGTGAACGGGGCCGAGGGTATCGGGACGGGGTTCAGCTGTTACGTGCCCCCATATGACGTGGAAGTCATCAAGCACAACATCCAATGTGCCTTGGATCAGGTGGCGATGGCCCCGATGGTCCCACACTTCAAGGGCTTCAGGGGCAAGGTGACCAAGACCAAAGACCATACGTGGGTCCTCGAGGGTCTCGTGTTCGGTGAAGGGTCTCGGCTCCACGTCACGGAGCTCCCACCAGGTAAGTGGATCCAAGACTTCAAGGAACACTTGGACGACCTGGCCGAAAAGGGAACTATCCAAAAGTACGAAAACCACTCCACAGAGACTCAGCCCGACTTTCGCATCTGGGGAACGTCGTTCGAAGACCCCGTCAAGGAGTTGGGACTGACAAAGACGGTCCACACGAGCAACATGTACCTCATAGCAGCAAATGGCGCGGTCAAGAAATACGCGAGCCCCGAGGAGATTCTGGTGGACTACGTGGACATTCGGCTCCAGGTGTACAAGAAACGCAAGGCATGGCTTCTCAAGGAATTTGACTCTGAGATTGAGTGGCTCAGTGAGAAGGCTCGGTTCATCACGGGAGTGATCAACGGAGGCCTCAAGGTCCTGAACGTTCCCCTGGCCCAAGTCCAAGCGCAGTTGTCCAAGGCTCAATTTAAGGATGAAATTTGGGAGAAACTCATGGACATCAAGACGTACCAGTATGTTGCAGAGGAGGTGAAGCGGCTCCAAGACTTGGTCGCAAAACGCAAGGCGGAGCGGGACGCGCTCAAGGCGACGAGTGTGATTCAATTGTGGAAGAATAATCTGAGCGAGATGTAGATGGAGAAAGTGTTGCAAAATGTACTCATGTTCGAAAGAAGTATTCAGTCATCTATATTCAATTTTTTAAATAAAACCGTCGGTCCCACCGTCCCCGTCACCGCCACCACGAGCCCAAGTCCGATACCACAAATGCAAACTTTCGTTCAGCAAGTCGCGCTTGAACCGTTAAATGTATGCGGATTTTATACAGTGACGAGCCTCACTGAAGCGACTTTTTACGCGATAACAGATGTGCCCATTGTCCCCGTGGGACCTGGGTGGTACAGTGACTTTATTATAGGAATTCAAGGTAATATACGTGTCGAGAGTGTTTCTTTAAGTAGCGGACCGGGGTACCTTTGGTCTTTCGTGTTTCAGGTGGCCACGAGCCAAAACGTACAAGGAACTCAACAAGTCGCAAGCTGTACTCTTTATCCACCAAACAACGTGGTATTCGTACCTGGAAACTTTACAAACTATAGCTCGCCTCAAAACATCCTTCCAAACGTTCAAATAAAATTAAACTCAAATGTACATGTTGGAAATTACGCGCCGCTAAGAGATCTCAACACGGATGTAAGTTGGACCGATTATCAACCAGATGGTCGTATTTTTCCTCGAAGCCCGATGATTGAGCCGGGTACGGGCATCAAAGGCTGGTCACCGCCTTAACAATTCCGTTGGAAATTGACCAACGCAAAAAGTTCAATTGTCCGACCGTCGTTGACAAGCCTTGAAACTCAATGCGCTCCGTCCGACAAAACGGATCAAAAAGCTTTTTACTGTACCCGTCCAAACTCGACTTGTATGCGACGTGTACCGTAAAGACCTTGCCGTTGGGCGCAGTGAATGACACGTGGTTTGCCTTGGAATAGTTCGTCACAAACCACTCGAGCTTCCGGAGAGACGGACCTTTTCCATGACCTAAGATGTTATGGAGTTGTTCACGATTCTCGGGAACCTCAAAAAACTTGGAGAGACTCGAAAGTAAAAGATCACTTTTGCTTCCCATTAATCAATTTTAAGTTGGAAATCTCTAAGTCTGGTCAGTCCCACGGTGCCGCCTCCTCCTCTTTCTTTTCGGGAAGAGGAGGTTTGTAGTGCGGACACTGTTTCTGGTGAAATCCACAGTACCCATTCTCTTGAGGCTTTTTCAGGCACCTCTGCTTACTCTTCAAAATACCTTTACAGAAGTTCCCCTCGACCCGCACCGTATCTTTGATGAGCCTCTCGATGGGAATCTCGTAGAGTCGAGAAACCTCTTCGAGAATAGCCCTGGACCTGAGATTGACACGACGCACCACCTCGTCTTCTATGTTCTGAAGAATCTGTTGTTGATAAGCCTGCTGCTCCATACCTATTATACGTTTGGAGCTTTTAAGGGCTTTGAGAACCGGGCAAGGAAGGCTTTACGCGCCTCCACCTCGGCAGAACTCGATGTCTTGACCATGAACTTTTTGTCAAAGATCAAGTCGGCACTGACCAGAGGTTCCAAAAGGTCCTGTACGGGCTTTTTGAACTGATTCGTGAAATAGTACTGGTAATCGAGTGGGACCTTGTGTTCACGGGCCCATACGGGGTCCTCTGCCTTTTCGAACATCTTGCCGTCTCCTTTGATGATCACGAAGGACACGCGGTCGCCCTGTTGAGGCTCGGAGCCGGGCGCACGGGCTCGCATCTTGTCCCGGACCGTGACGTGGGGTTGAGGCACCTTGTAGTCTGCCGCCAACTGCTTACTCATCAGGAGTTTTTCCGTGGGAACTTCACCGGCCATCAGTTTGCGAGCCGCGTCACGCGCAAACTCTATGACGGGCGTTGGGTCGCTCGACTCGAGGACCATATCCAAAAGGGACTTGAGGGTCTCACGCACGAAAGGACAAGAGTCCCGTCGAACCACCTGGAGGCCCTTGATGTCAATCTTTTTGAAGACGACTGTGTCCCCTTTCTTTTCGTACATCTTCGCCGCGTAGCGCTTCTTACTGTACAGAAAGTACGGACAATAGACCTTCTCAAGCTCGAGGTCGTTTGGCGCTTTGAAGAGCTTTGTACACTGCTCGGCAGCTTGTTCGCCCAGTTGCCACGAGTAATCTATAGCCTCTTGGCCTTTGCGGCCCTGAACGTCGAACTCGACCATCACGGAGTCCGTGTCCCCGTACCTCACCTTCGCACCCGGAAAGTGCGCCTCGACGTAGGTCTTGGTTTCCTCGATCATCTGGCGACCACGCATAGTCACGGTCGAGGCGATGGCTACAAGAGGCAACATACCTTTTGAGGCACCCGTGAACCCGTAGATGGAATTCATACTGACCTTGTATGCGAGCTGTTGGCCGTTATAGATCGCCTCCATAGGCGTTCCTTCGTGTTGGGCCATCAACTTCTTGGCCTTTTTGCGAAAGGCTTTGAGGTCTGTTAAGATGACTGGAAGGAGGGAAGTGACAGGCTGGCCGTCACTTCCCGACTGCGCAAACTTGTGTGGCCCGTACGTCTCGTACTCGACACCGGGCAAGTTATCGTACTTCGGGTCCATGACCAATGTCGAATAACACAGGTTGTGCGCACACATGATGGACGGGTACAGAGACGCAAAGTCCAGTGCCGTGATCGGTCCGTAGTACGCACCCGTCTGGGCTTCAAGCACCGTCGCACCTTGGTACCCTTCCTCTGCTTCAGCAGAGTCGTTTTGGGGTCGCCTAAACGTTGGAATA
>Ga0214166_1000219_pt1 | contig 30123 bp, 46 predicted proteins | sample TroBogepilimnion_27_FD_153005 | JGI IMG/M metagenome (GOLD analysis project Ga0214166, IMG submission 153005) | Freshwater microbial communities from Trout Bog Lake, WI - Practice 18AUG2009 epilimnion v3 | ecosystem: Environmental > Aquatic > Freshwater > Lake > Epilimnion/Euphotic zone ...
GACGGGCGTCAGGCGCAATGGTTTTTTCGGCGGGAATCCCATAATTATTGATCCGTTAACCCGGCTTTAAACGGCCGCAGCTCGATGCTCTTGCCGGCGCGTTTCATATTCTTGATCACCTCGTCCGCGTGCATGCGGCAATAGCGCAGTCCGCGCCGACCGACCATCTCTGCCGTCTCATTGCAGCGGCGCTGGAGCGAGCCGCTCAGGCCATCGGTCTTCATCCAAAACTCACATCCATCGGGCGATGCCTGGTCCGTTTCCCGATTGGTGGCACTGACGCAGTCAGTGGGGTGCGGGTGATTGATCTCGCCGCCGTAACGCTTCCACATCAGCTCAGTCGGACCGCGCCGGCCGCTGGTGAACCAGAGCGACGGGCGCGAGGAATGCAGGAAGCTGGCGAGGAACTTGGATTCCCAGTCGGTGAGCAGCACGCCATTTTTGCCGCGCACATTGGCGGCGAGAGCCTGCATAAACCCAAGGAGTTGAAGATCAGTGCTCACGCGATTGCTTTCCTTTCGGGGGCAGCCGGGGCGACGCGAGGCATTTGCATCATGAACCGGCAGCCGCGCAAAAAGCGGTTGCAAGAGATGGCGCGCTCCCCCTTGGTCAGATCCATCGCCAGCCAGGTGGCGTCGGCACCGCCTTGGACTTCCTTCAGCAATAAAATCTCCCGGCCGGCCGGAGTCTGGAAAAGCTGAAACGGTTGGAAGGGATGGATCATGATTTTAAAATGGACTGGAGAGCAGTTACGCGGGCAATGTGTGCTACAACCTGTTTCTTTCCTTCATCAATCAGGGCGTTTCCTTCGCGCCGGCTTGAAAATAGTGGATTCTTCATATTCAAATTGAGAAGTGCCTTGCCGACATACTTAGTGATTTTCTTGGTCATGCTGACGTGGTAGCGGACCAGCGCCAAAACTTCCGCGTCCGATAAATCCAAATTGCGTAAGCGCTCCGCTGGTTCGAGGGAGGAAATTTTTTTACTCACTTGGCACCTCCGGTTTGTGGCAGCCATTCAAATTTGGTATTGCCGGCTACGTCTTTGCCTACAGCTTGAAATCCGAGACGACGGTAAAAGCGATGCAGTGCCGTTTTTTTGTAGGTATGCGGAATTGCCGTCAGGCGGATCGCGCGACCCAATATTTGCAGGGCGAGGATCGCGCGGGTGCCCAGCCCGCCACCGCGCTTTTCTTCCGCCACAATCAACAGGGTCACCTCGAAGTGATCCCCTCGATCACGGACAGTCATGTTTACGCCGGGGCTGGGGATTTTTATCACTTGTCCCCTCCGTGGTTTCCACACAAAAACAAAAAGGTGAAAATCGCGACAAAAAACGCGACGCTATAAGCGAGCAATCTTACTGCGGCCACCAATTGGTCTGCTTGTTCGGGATTCATAGTTTTCCTTTGATGGCCTCAACGGCCTTCTTTTGTTTCTCGGTGAGGGCGGCTTCGGTGCGCGTCAGATCCACGATCATCACCGGCGGCTTCTTGAGTTTGTTCGCGATCGCTTCCGGCGTGTGGCCAAACGACCGGGCCACCGCGATGAAGAGGATCCGAGCCGACGTGATCTCCGCATCATTGCCGCGGCCGATGAGAATGAAGTTCGAGATCTGTGTGTGCGCCTCCACCTTGCCGAGAATTTTTTCCAAAGTAGGCCGGTCTTTGGCCGGCGCGCTGGGCGCGGCGGCCGCGGCAGCAGGTTGAGCCGGCGTTCGCGGTGTCTCGGATTTTTCTTCCGTCACCGGCTCAACCTTTTTGTCCTGGCGGACTGCCACCGGCGCGGCCGGCAGTTTGAACACGCCGGCGAGCTTGTCCACCCGCGCGCGCTGCAGGTTGCGGAAATGATCCACCGCCTTGAACCAGTCAGCCGGCTCGGTGGCGAGCTTCTCGACCGGCTGGGTTTTAAAATCCGCCCAGACCGACCAGACGCACAGCTCCGCGATGCCGCGATTCATCGAGGCCAGAATCAGGGTGGCGTTTTCTCCGGTCAGAAATTCGCGGAGCAGCTTGACGGATTTAAGGCTGGAGTTTTTGGCGGTAAATTCCCCGGAGTTGAGCAGGTTAAAAATCGCCTGGCATTGCCCGGCGTAATCAATCATGCAATCCTCCGCCGACATCACAAACGCAAACGCGCCCAGCACCCCGGCGCTCTTCAATCCCGACTGCTTGGAACGGTGCTCAATCACATAATCCACGCCATCCTTGAACGCGCGGTAGATGTCCAGCGTCTGGCCCACGCTCAAGCGGCGCATCCGTTCGCCCACGCACAAATGCGCGAGCGCGGAACAGATCTGCGCGATCTGCGATCCGTTTTTCAGGCCGTGCTGAATCTTGAGCTGGTCGGCAATGGAACGGGCCTTGCCGGAATCAATCACGTCCATCACCGTGTAGTTTTTTCCGGGAATGGTTTTCGGCAGGCCGAAGGTGACCAGCCGGCGAACCGTCCGCCCGGTGCGGACCACAGCGTTGAGAAAATGCTGGCCGTCAATCAGCTCGTCCGCGTCGTTGAACGCGATGCCCTGGTGCGTGGGGATGAAATCCCCGGTCATGATCTGGCGAGCGTAGGATTGCACCACGTCCTCCTTCAGATCGCGGTTGATGAAGTTGGCCTGCAGCCAGCGCCGCGCCATGTCCGGCGTGACGTCCAGCCAGCGGGTGATGATGTTGCCGGACTGCGCGGCCGCGCCGCCGCCGGTTTTATCTTCCGGCCGCACGTTCGTGGCATGGCCGAATCCGTCGGCTTTCCACTTGGCGATTTCCTCCGGCTTGATGCCGGCCACTTCCAGACAGGATAATAATTTCATAATTTTAGCTTGGTTAAATTTTGTCTTGCACCGAGCAGGCTCGTCACGAGCGATCTCGATCGTTTGGTCCATTCGTTCATCTTGAGCCGGCTGCGTTCCGTGTCGGAAATGTTGGCCCAGCGTTTTTTCGTCCACTGCCTCCGCTCCTCGATCGTCATCACCGCTTGATTGGCAACCGCGATCTGGCCGCGCGAGCGCAGCGCCAGATTGGCCGGGGCGAAGTTGTGTTTGTTGCCGTCCAAAAAAACGACCACATGCCGCGGCTGCGCCGGCACACACCGGCCGTTGGCCCGCTCCCACACCAGCCAATGCAGCGGCTTGCGCTGGCCGATCGCGCCGCCGCGATAATGGCCCTTGGTGCTCCAATAAAACGGCAGGCCGTTCCAGATCACGCCGCGGCTGTCACGGTGCGTCTTCACGCGCGCATTGCGGCTGTTACCTTTCACGTTTAGCCGGCCAAAGATTTGGACATGGCGTGAGTCGCCAAATTTGAATGGCGTGACATTGGCTGAAAATTTTCCAGATGGCAGCGGCAGCGGCTTTTTCCAGTCGGCGGTTTTCATCCCATCCTCCGCAAGGTTGCCAGTCGGCTGCCGTTGCCCTGCAGCAGCGAGACCAGCCGGGGCTTGGCGATTTTAGTGAACTGGTTTTGTCCCTTGCTCGCGTATTTGGACACCTGCTCTGAATTGGTGAGCAGCTCCAGATTATCCAGGTCCACGTTACGGTGGTTGCCGTCCTTGAAACAAACCTTGTGCCCGGCCGGGATCGGACCGTGGGCGGCCTCCCAGATCTGATGGTGCAGGTAAACGGTTTTGCCTTTGCGCACCGTGGCGCGCAGATAGCGGTGCCGGCCCTGCGTTTTTTGTTCCGTGAATTTCAGGCCGACGTGCTCGACGACCGGCAGAAACTTTTTCGCGCGCAGCTTCAGGCCGCGGCGTTTGAAAATGTCGAACACGGATTGCCGGGAGCGGCCGTGCAGATCGCCGACCTTTTCCAGCGAGCCCAGCCGGAGATAGTCGGCATACATCTGTTGTATCCACGCCGCCGGCATTCCGCGCCGGCCGCAAAAGCAGCCGCCCTGGCCACTCATTTTAGGAACGCACGTCGCGGTTTTTGGGAACGTGCTGCCGGCATCCTGCCGGCAGTCTGCAGCTTTGGTTTGAACTGCCGGCTGGAAGCCCGGCAGCACGTTGGTTACCGGCGAAGAACCAGTTGCCGGATCAGCAACGCCCCGCGCGAGCGCAGCAGCAAACGCAGCCTTGACGCCGCCGTGAAATCGGCGCGTGCGTAAGGCAGGCCGCGTGAGTTCAGGCCCATCGCTGCGAACCTCTTTTGCCGCTTCCGAAATTTGACCAGGCTCAGCCTGCGGTAATGCGCTGCGCGCTGGGACCGTGGCAGGTTGGGATGCCGGCGATACGGCCGACCGCGCGAGTTCAGCCCAGAAGCCGCGTGCCGTTGCACCCGGCGATGATACGACGCGCGGGCGATCCGTTTTTGATGTGAGGTCATGGTTCATCAGTATTCGTCTTCGTATTCGCCTCGATCTTCTTCATCACCGTCCGGTTCGCAGTCGGGGCAGCCGAAGCAGTCCCCCTCGCCGTGGTTGTGGCAGACGCAGAAATCGCCACCGCAAAGGCAGTCGATCATTCCGGTGCCGCCGCAGGTGCCGTGGACTTCGGAATAAAGCGGATGCGGTTCACCACACCAGCACGGGCCGTAAAAATCCAGGCCGGCTTCCGGCTGGCGCGCGTAGTAGCGGGCGCGTTTGAGTTGGCGATGGCGTTTGCTCATAACTGGGCGCGGACTTGGGCTTCGACGTCGGCGGGGAGGTTGAAAAATCCCTGGTGGCCGATCACCGGCACCGGCGTTTTTAGTTTGCGGCAATTGCGGGTGAACCAGGCAAACCGGCCGGCGGAATAATTGCCGACGATCTTTTCCAGCGGATTCACCTTGAGGCTGGCGGTCGGCTGGCAGTCAAATAATTCCACCACACACAGCACGAATCCTTTGGGAAATAAAATCTCCCGGTCCGCGAGCGGCTTGAGCTTGTTCTCTTGGAGCCAAAGTTCCCCCATGCGATTGGCGAGGTCTTCGACATCACTGCCAAATTCGCCCGGCAGCCAGTTACGCCGCGCTGAGCAGATCGCCAGCTCGCCGCGAATGTTGGTGGCGCGGCCGCGCGTTTCGATCCACTTCAGATCATCGCGCATGAACGAGGCGTAGGGTTGCCAGAGGGAGAGTGCTTTCATTTCGGCAAGATCCCGTGTTGTTCGATGTGATCCAAAACCCGTTCCATGTCGGGATAGCCTTTGAGGCTTGGATCCTTTTCCTGCTGCAGCCGAACCTGTTCTTCATAACAGCAGCGTAATCCCTCAATCACCTCGTGCCGTGTGATGGGCTGGCCCGCGACGTCGAGCAACACGGCGGTGGCAGCGTAGTGTTTGCCCGCGAGTTTCTGGTAGAGTGCAGCCGCGTGCACGCTGGCCTTGGTCGCGGCTTCGCCGGCGGGAATGGCTTCGATGGCGTAACACACCTGCAGGGCTTCCGCCTCGAACCGTTTCATCTGGCCGGCGGAGATGCCCGACGGCAACGCGTCAAATTTGGCGGCCAATGCCTTATTCAAGTTTTGGATCTCAATCACGGCCGCCTGGCAAACCAGCGCCGCATTCTTCTGTCCGCGCGCGAGCAACTGCCGCTGCGCATTGTCGAGTTCTTCGATGATGTTCATAATTTTCTCAAAGTATTCTTCCAACCACGGCAACACTGGCTGTTGTATTGCATCAGCTCCTTGCGCCGGCCGGTGGTCTTATTGTGCCAGCGGCCATCGCCCCACACCTTGTTGGCACCCGGCCAAAAACCAGGCTCATTCTCCCAACATTCAATCACGCCGAATTTGTCCACCGTGAGCCAGTTGGCCCAGATCGGGACGTTGATTTTAAAATTGATGTCCATGGTCAGTTGGCGTTTGGCACGCCGCAAAACGGGCACCGCGGAAACACGACGTGCGATTTCTTTTTCTTCTTACCGTCCTGCCAGGTGTATTTGAGCGGCGGCAGTCCGGCGTAGGACTTCATGGTTTTCATGTTGAGCCACGCCGAGAGTTCGAAATCAATTTCCGACTTGTGATGCGCCGCGAGCTGGGCCCGGATTTTTTCGAGGCAACCGCACGCGCGGCCTTCATTCGCATCCACCTTTGGCACTGGTTTATCCGTGCTCATTTTCCCCGCCTTCGGTTCGAGCTGCGCAACCCAGATGTTGGGCACAGTCGTTAAAATCCGGATCCGGGTCTCGATTTCATCCGGTTCACTGGTCGGCTCCTCAAAATATTGAAACGCCTTGACCGCGCAGCGCCGGGCGCAGGCGTTAATGGAAAGTTCCGAATGATTGGTCGTGCTGACGATGAATTTTGTTTTTTTCTCCACGCCGTCGCCGGAATCGCGGAAGGCCCGCAACATCAGCGTGTCCTGGCCGGATCCCGGATTAATGCATTTGATGGTGATGGCTTTCATTTCGCCTCCACGGTTTGGGTGCAAAGGGCGGACTGGACTGGCCAGCCCGTCCGGGCCAGACGTTTAGTTTTCTTCATCACCTTGCGGTGGGCTTTGCTGCAGTAGGGACCCGGGTTGGCGCGGCGGACGGAGCCGTCCGGCTTGACGGTGTAGGCATCGCCGCTGTTGAACTTGAACGTCTGGCCCACGGCCAGCGTGCGCGGTTCGTCACCGGTCGCCGGCGCCATCTTGTGCAGCACCTGCACCATGTGTTTGGGTTCGGGCGGGCGGTTCATTTCGCCTCCACGGTTTCGCGTTTCTCCACGGTGGTCATCACCGGTTCCACGAAGAAGGATTCATCCTGGTCAATCTTCACGCCGATCAGCGGGAACGCGGCCGACAGCTCCTCGCGCTGGCCGATCAGCGCGGCCTTGTCCACTTCCGGCACCGAGCGCAGGAAGTTGGGCAGATGGATGCCGCACGCATCCGTGACTTTCTGCCAGTTCCAGCCGCGCAACAGTTTCAACGCCGGCGTGCCCGTGCGGAACCCGACGACGCCGTGGAGCATTTTGATGCTCTTGTTTTTGCCGAACTCGTCCGGGTTGCTGGTGGCCCAGTTCTCCGCCGCGACGATCAGCGGCTTGAGCTCGTCCGCCACCCGGGCGAGCGATTCCTCAAAGTCGGCTTTCACCTTGGCGACGATTTTATCCATCTGCAGTTTCTGGCCGGCCTCGTCGCGCTTGAGCGTGGCGATCTGGCCCACGAGCGCTTCCATGTCGGCCCGGGTGACGGGTGTGGGAACGGTGGCGGCGGTTTTCTTGATGCGTTTGTTCATATTCGTTTTGGCTGATGTGTTGATGTTTGACTGACTAAAAATTTTCAAGGATGGCCCTCGCGAAGTAGCCGATCAGAAAGCAGAGGATGACGTAGAGCATCACGACCGCCGCGCCGATGAATGAATTCAGTATTTTATTTTTCATGGTGAAGCGCAGCGTCACGCTGCCTTGTGGTGGCAGACGCCGTGCTTGTCCGGTGGATGCCAGTCGCGCTGATCATTGATGTCCATTTTGCGATGGGCCAGCGTGATCAGGTTGCTGGTGGTGAATCCGTATTCCGCCGCGGAGCCCAGGAACAAAATGAAAACGTCTGCCCATTCCAGCTCGTCGGACGGCTCGTTTTTCAGTTCGCGCACTTCATGGCTCAGGTGCCGGAGTTTGCCCGCCAACGGCTGGCCCGGGAATTTGGTCCGTTGAAAGTTTTCAATGCGGTCCTGCAGCAGCTGCAGTTCGGATTTTTTATGCGTGGCCAATAGTTCGCGCGCCGTCGGCGAAATGGCTTCGAGCAGCGAGGTCATGCGAACACCTCCAACTCGGCGGCGGAGGCCGCGTGGATCCGATTCCAGAACTCCACGCAGCCAGCGCACTGGCAGTTGAGCGTGGCGGTGCAGCTTTCAATGGTGACCGCACTGCTCAGTGCCCGGGCGACAAACTGCCGCTCGCGGTGGTGCGTGAGTTTTTTGACGGCCTTGACCGGCGCGCGCAGATCGTTGGTGGGTTTCTTCATGACCCGGTCCGGAGGTAGGATACCGGAGTCAGACAGGCGGGAACGGTGATAGGTGCGGCTCATAAACGTGACGTTTAATCCAATGGTTAACGGCTGGCTGCAGCGCCGTGCTTCAGGCTCTTCAGCCGGGCGATCTGGTTCCGCAGTTCCCGCTGCTGGGCGGCCAGGCGTTTGACCTGGGCTTTCCGGCACGCGCGAAAGCGGGCCAGATGATTTTTCAAACGCAGCTTGGTGGCGGCGATCTCCGCGTCGGAAACGGCGATGCGTTCACGGGACTTGCCGATGGCGAACATCACGCGCGCACATTCCAACGTCGCGGCGGTGAGCGTGCCTGTTTCGTTCAGCTCGATGGTCATGCGGGCGCTCATGCTTTGGCCGGGGTTGAGAGTGGGAGTTGGAGGGTGGCTGGTTCAAAAGCGTCGAGATAGACGCCCTCACCACATTCCGGGCAGCCGTGATCTTCGCCGCATTCATCCCACCAGCCATCCCAAGAGCAATGGCAGCAGTGCGCGCCATACTGCGAACGCGGACCCGTCAACACGGCCAGTTGCCGCGGGCTCATTTGTTCGACCGGGACTTCGCTGTGATAGACCGCGGCGATCTCCTCGTCGCTGCCATCCCAGGCCCAGCCAAAGACGGTGTCCAGCTTTCCCTCAATCCACCAGCGCAGATGGTCGCGCCAGCCGATGGGATGTTTCAGATCCGCGTAGTGGATCCGCGAATTGAGGTTCATCAGCCCGCAGGTCTGGTTGATGGTCCACGTCCGAAGCCGTTGGAGTATTTTCTTTTTCATAATTAAGTTCGCTTTAATCAGTGTTTAAATGGTGGGGTTCCGGCTAGTTGGCGATGACGCCCGGCAGCCATTGGGCGGACATTTCAAAGAGGTCGCTCCAGTCCTTGTCCTTGTTCTTGGGGCGGTCATGGAGAAACAGCATCATGTTCAGCCGGTTTTCCACGCGGCGGAAATGGCCGTCGGCCAGCGCGATCTTCTCGCACAGCGCCACCGTGCGCTTGAGCTCGGAGCCGATCTGCGGGATGCGGTGCTTCACCTGGTGCGTCACCAGCTCGCGCACATCGTTCACCTCGGCATCGAACATCACCTCCAGCGGCCAGGTGAACTGCAGCCGGCTGGCCCATTGCTCGTCGCGGGCGATCTTGCCCTCCAGCTTGTCCGTGCCCAGAAACATCTGGGGCGCGGCCGTGGCGTTGTAAATCTCCACCAGCAGGTTGATGGCCGGGCCGGAGAGCATGTGCGCCTGGTCGGCGATGATCAGCAGCTGCGCCTCGCGCACGCGCTTGTAAAGCTTCTCGGTCACCTCCAGCCGGCTGAGGCTGCGGCCGCGGCCGGAGCGGCTCAGGCCCGCCTGCTTGAGCAGCTGCTGGTAGATGCCCCGGCGCGTGCCCAGTTCGCCGTCGGCGAACACCAGCAGCGCCGTGGGGAACCGCTGCTTGAGCAGCGAGGCCCCGCGCGTCTTGCCGATGCCCGACTCGCCGATCACCTTGCCCATGATCCGGCACTTCATCAGCATCTGCGCCACCGTCTCGATCTGGATGCTCACCGGTGATTCGATGGTGGGGATGCCCGAGAGCAGTTGCAGTTCGCGGCGCGAAAGCCAGTCCGCGATCCGGGCCTCGTAACCCTCGATGGTGCCCTCATAGGTGTTGCCCTCCAGGGCGGTGTATTGGGAGATGACGGAACTGTTCACGTTGGAACCGCGCGCGATCTCCCCCTTGCTGACGCCCGCCTCCAGCAGGCTCATGACTTTCTCGCGGATCACCGGGTCGCAGGGGAAAATTTTCCGCACTGCCACGTTGTTGTTATGGTCGCTCATAGGTTGTCTTTCGTTATTGCGTTGTTTCAGTTTCCTCGGACAAAAAGGCTTCGCGATCGGCGCGGGAGATCTTGGGGGGCGCCGGCGGCGTCAGCGTCATGGTGTTGCGTTCGCGCATTTCCCGGATGGCGCGGGCGGCATCATCGTGCCGGAGATTCAATTTCATTTTCGCCGCGGCCTCATAGGATCCCTGCACACCCATGGCGCGCTGCATGGATTCGGGGTCCGCCAGGCTGGCGCGTTCCAGGCGCGGACACACGGCCTTGACGCGGAGTTTCTCATCGCACGCGATCAGCTGGCGCGGCGCGCACGGGTTCACAAAACAGACATACTTGTCGCCGTTGCGCAGAAACCCGCGCTCGTCTTTGGCGTAAAATTCAATCGGCCCGGGTTCGATCTCATCGCACTCGAACACGAACAGGCCGGGCTTGGTCTTGCCCACTTCCATGAGCTCGCCCGCGCCCAGGGCATTCTCCACGCCGACCAGTTCCGGGATGCTCGCCACCGAGAGCAGCGCGAGTTCGCGGCGCAGACTTTGAAACGCCTCCCAGCGCGAGAGCCGCACGCTGCGCGTGAGCGCCTGGTTGGCCTTGATCTTGGCCGAGAGGATTTCGCGGCGCACCTCGCTCAACAACTCCAGATCGGAAACCGCCATCCAATCCGGGCTGTCCTCGCTCTCGCGCCATTGCACGCGCTCAAAGCCGAGTTTTTCCCAGCCTTCGCAGTTGTGCTCCGGCGTGCGGTTGAGCCGCATGATCCCCTCCTGCGCCAGCTCGCGCCATTGGTGGAACGTGAGAAACGGAAACTCCACCAGCGCCGCCCGCTCCAGGGGAATGTTCTTATCCGTGATCTGCCGGACGAGCTGGGCCGTGTATTGCTCCATGCCGTGGAGCTGCGCCGGCGCGTGGTCGCGGTCCTTGCCCATCTGGCCGATCAGATGCGCCGTCTGATTGTCCACCGGATTCCAAAAGGATTCGATCAGCGCCTTGGTGCGGAAGTTGCCCTTGGCCCGGCCGCGGAACTGGCCATCATGCGCCGGCTTGGCAAAGCTGGCCAGCCGGCCGGGCTTGGCCCCGTTATTGGATGCAACGTCACGTTGCCCGCCGTCATAAATCTTGAGGTTGCGCACGCTGGCCAGCAGCCGGCTGCGGAACGGTTCGCGGATGGCGGCCTTGGATCGCTCCACGATCAGCGTGGTGCCGATGTCATCGGTGCGCACGCCCACCGTGGTGAGATGCGCGATGACGAACCACATGAATTCGCGCTCGGTCAGCACCAGGCGTTTCTCCTCCACGAAATCCCAGAGGTTCGGCTTGAAGGCCACCGTGGCCATGCAGCTGGTCAGCACGTCAATCGCGCCAAAGCCGGACGGCCGCTGCGGCTTCTGCTGGAACATGATCTTCTGGTTGAAATCATGATCGTCGAATTCCACATACTGCCCGATGCGCAGGCCCACGCGCGTCTTGAGCACCGGCACGCGCCAGGCGCTGGCCTTGGCCCGGCCGTGCCGCGCCAGCGAGGTTTCAAACGGATCGCTCGTGTGCCGCATCAGATTGTCGTAGCTCATCCCGGGCGGATGCGCCGCGCCCGGCGGGATCTGCGGCCACTCGGAAAAGCCCGGCAGGCGGTCGTAGAATTTCGCCGGCGTTGTTCCATGTGGAAAACCAAACCGCGTGCGCACGATGTTCATCAGCTCCGCGTAGGCGGGTTTCCAGCAGCGCTGATTTTGTTCGCCCAGCGTGCGCCAGAGTTCGCAGAAGGCGAACGGCAGGTTGTTGTCTGCCTCGCGCACCTTGGACCAGTTGAGCACCGAGCGCCAGTCGCCGGGGGCGAACGTGCGCTTGGCCTTGTAAACCCCGCGCGTGTAGCCGTAATACAACCGGCGTAGCGTGCCCCACGGCATCTGCATCGTGCGGGCCAGCCGTTTGGCCGCCGGGTTCACGCCCTCCGTCTCGCGGTTCATCCAGATCTCCTTGAGCGCCGCCAGCAGCCGCCGCACGCGACCCTGCTCCCCTTCCTGACCCGGCACGGCCGCGCCCGGCACGCGCCGCGCAAAGAACTCCTCCTCCGTGTCCACGTTAAAACTCAACGGGACGGCAGGGGCGGCGGTGATGGGGAGATCAGTGTTCATTTTTTCTTTTGCACGCGGAGCTTCAGGGCGGCGGCATTGTCAAAAATCGCCGCCAGGATGACGGGCGGCATCAGTGACAAATCCGGCAGGTTCATCTGCAGCAGAAATTCCAGGCCGGACAAGGCGTGCTGCCCCGCCGCCTCGATGTTCTTGAGCAGCGCCGCGTGCTGCTCCGTGGGGCTGAGCTTCGTCTTTGGGGCCGGCTCGGATTTATCCGCCTTGCCGCCGCCGAAACTGAACTTCAATTGCTCCTGAGTTTTGCCATCCACCAGCTTTTCGATCTGCGGCGGGAGATTTCCGATTTGGGCAAAAGCGCTGAATTGGCGTATTTCAAATTTGCCTTTTTCGCAGACGCCAACAGCCAACTGCATGTAGGTTTGTGCCGTGCGGACGGGCACCTCTGGCACATTCTTTTCTAACCACGGAATAAATTCGCCGTGCGGAATGGTGTCGTCTTCCTTGCCCTTGGCCTTGATGTGATTCAGGAACATGCCCATCCACACGGCGCGCTTGGTGGCGTCGGTGAAGGCGGAGTGGATCTTCCCAAAATTATCCTTGAGCAGTTTCACGGCCTCGCCGTGCCAGTGCGTGCCGCACGGGCCACCAGGGTTGTTCATTTTTTGCAGCTGCATAAAGTCAAAGTTTGGAATTAGGCTTCGCGGATGACTTCACCTTGGGATCCAGTGGCGGCCAGTCTGAAAGCGGTCGCCAGACAATTTGGCGATCGAGCCATTCCCAGTATTGTTGTGGGCTCGGTTTACAATCCGGAAGTGCTGGCCGAATGGCTGCTGGCAAAAGATCAAGAGCACGCTGAAGCCATCGGCGCAGCGGTCGAAGAATTCGGACGCACAGGACAATGGCCAGAATTATCACCGGAACTTCGGCTGTTGCTTCATCTGCGCGCCAGACACGCACTTTTAATTCTGGGCCAATTGTGCGCCACGTTGGGCGGGGAGGATGTAGTCGTTCCAAACGGATCGATGGCACCTGCAGATCTGTTCTTGTGGCTAATGTGCGCCTGGCCGGAGAACTTCCGGCTGTCCCTGCCGGCCGCGGCACGCGAACTGTTGCGTCCTTGAGTTTCATAGCGCCCTCCGTTTCAGAAATTCCGCCGCGCTCGCCCGGTTCACTTTCCAGTTGCGCCCCACGCGCACGCCCTTCAGCTCGCGCGCGCCGATCAGTCGCAGGATCGTCTGGTTGCTCACGCACCAGGCGCGCTCCAGTTGTGAGGCGTTCAAATTAAAAGTCTGGATGCCCAGACTGGCCACCGTGGTGAGCAAGGCGTCGGCGAGCACCAGGTTCAGATCGGGATCGGCCGCCGTCGCCGAACGCAATGCCCGGGCCCAAATTCTTAGTTCTCTGCGGCCATTCATTTCTAAACTCACATCGAAGGCCATCAGATGGTCCGACCGGTGATGATCCTCGCAGCGTTCGGCGATCTCCTCCGCCGTCACGCCGGCCACGGCCCGCGCCGTGTCCACCGTCACCAGCCGCACGTCATCCGCGATCGGCATCACGAACCGCGACTGCTTGGGGTGCGTGCCGCACCGGCCACCGGCCCCCAGACCTGATTCAGTAAGGCTCATGACATCCTCCGTAAAATGTGCGGGTTGAGTTTTGTGAGCAGTCCCGGCGGGCAGACAATGCTGAACTCAATCTTCATCAGTAAGAACAACACTCGCCTTAGCTGGCGGGCATCCATCCGGCACTTGATATGGATCAGCAGGTCGCCACTCATATATTTGCCTCCCGATTGGTGGCTCGCTGCAAAGCGTGACCAGTGCGAATCTCACCGCTGGCCGCGATGCTATGGTTGGCAGTCCCGCTACCTAACCGGTGCCGAACCTCGGCTTGGCCAACCGGTGCCGACGCGTCGCTGCCCGGACGATTCGCCGTCCGCTGTATGTCTGTCGGCAAGTCTTGGCAGACGGCCACCACGGCCGCCCTAAATTCATTTTCGCATTCCGCATTCCGCATTCCGCATTGGACCTGGCACCAGCGGTCCAGCCGGCGCAGACCGATGAGCGCGGCGGCCAGCCCGAGCAGGCACAGCAGCAGCACGGGCACCAGGCGGATGAAATTGGCGAGCAGTTTCATTTTAATTATTCGTAGGAGACGAGGTGACGAGACTCATTTTTCTTGCCAGCTTCTGCCAGGCGGCGAACACGGCATTGGCGGCCGGCCGTTTCATCAGCGAGAGATAGAGACTCATTTCGTGATTGGTCAGCACCACCGGCACAATCACGTCCGGCTCATTGATCCAGGGCGACTGCGGGATTTCATTTTCATCGGCCAGATGGCCGTGAATGAGCGGCTTCACATCTTCCAGCGTTTGCACTTTGATTTTGGTTCTCATGGCTTGGTGGTCTTGGTGGCTTGGTGGTTCATTTCCCGCACCAGGTTCAGGGTTTCCAGCATGGTGGTCCGCAGTTTGCGCGGCGTGACCTGCCAGTTGGCCGAGTCGGGGTTCACGGCATACAGCTTGCCGCCCGGGGTCTCCGTCACCGTCACCACCCGCTGCATTTCCAACTCACTGAGCGTCTCGGAGACATGGTTGGCCTCCAGCCCGGTGAGCCGCTCAAAAATGTCCAGCTTGGGAATGCGCACGGTGGCGATGCCCTCATCCCACGAGAGCGAAAGGATCAGGATGGCCAGCGTCCGGTTCCGGTCGCCGAGTTTGAAGCGCAGCAGCTCATGCCGCACCAGCAGCGCCGCCTCCTGAAAGGCCACGGCCTTTTTGGCGCTCATCGGGCGTCCTTGGTTTTGCGGTTGCGGGCGTCGGCGGCAGGTTTAGACTGTGCGGATGAATGACGACCTCGTGGCGCGGCTGCTGACGGCCTTTGCGGAACTGGGCAAGCTCCGGGGAGAAGTTGACCTGCTGAATCAGCAGCAAGCTCGAATGGATGCACGTCTAGACCGAGTCGTGGAAAGATGCCTGCCGCCCCCGCCTGATAAAATTCCTTCAGCGCCGCCGTCTGCCGCGGAAACTCGATTCGCGCCTGCACCGTGCCCGCCCACTGTGCCAGGTCAAAAGCCCTGACCAGCTCACCCTCCGCCTGGGCGGCCCCGGCCGCGCGCCGCAGCAACGCCGCCGCGGTCAAGGCCAACTGCTCGCTCAATTGCAATGGCGTTGGGCTGCTCACTTGGAACCTCCCAAGTTGATTTGATTTCCCCAGGGCGTCAGCGCGTTGTAGCGGGCGATGATCCGGTCCAGAATGGACTGGATGCGCTGCCGGCGGTCGGGGGCCAGATTGGGCGTGAATAATTCCAGTTGAATCTTGCGCCACCGCGCCAGCAGATGGCCGCAGCGGAATGAACGGCTGAGTTTTTCCTGGTTGCTCATACTGCCACCTCCGCAGGCGACGTGGGGGCGGGGCTGGTTGCCGTGGGAAAAGCCTCCGCATGGGCGGCGTAAGCGGCCCGCACGCTCGCGACGTAATCCTGCCACTTCCGATCCGTGCCGTGCTGTGCGCACTTCGCATTGAAGTAATAGCAGATCTGCGCGATGAAATTGATGCGGTCGCATTTGTCGCTGATGGAGCGGACGGCCGCGCACACTTCCTTGAAGCTTTCGCCCATCCGGGCGGGCGGCGTGTATTTCGCGTCTATCGGCCAGATGCCCCAGGCGCGGATCGCGTGGCGATTCATCAGTTCGCCGTGAATCGTATTGGCAAAATCCTCAGCCAGACTGAGCGACTGGATGGATGTGAGTTGGATGTTCATCGTGAACCTCCAGCCGCTTTTTTAATCGGGATGCCGTCGCGATGCAGTTTCTCGCGAGCGGCATCGCGTAGAAAGGAAGACTTGTTCCGCTCACTTCCAGAACGCACCCATTCCTCCACGGCCTCCAGCACCGGGCCGGGAACGTAGCCGCCTAAGATTTTTCCATGCCGTGTTAATTGTCTGCTCATTTTGGTTCGTTCGTGTTTAAGATTATTTAAGAAGATTAAACACCCGGCGCGCTTTCGTCAACAAAAAACTTTCACTTTTTTAATTTGGGTGTTAAATGGCGTTCAATGGCAAACCAAAGGGCAGACGGAAAACGATTAATCGGCGCGCAGGCGACGTCGGAGCTGTGGGCGGCGGTGGATAAATGGATTGATAGAAACCCCGGCAAGACGGTTACCGATTTTGTGTTGGCCGCATTGGTTGAGAAGTTGGAACGGGAAAAAATTCCAATCTCGCGCGCGGAAGCATTCCGGGATCACCGCGCCCGGGTGCCGCAGCATTGGGATGCCTTAAATGAATCCGCTAATTCGCAGAAAACAACCAACGCTGCTGCTGCCGCGGGCAAAAAAGTTTCTTACATGGTCCGCAAGCCGCGCAAACCCCGTCCCGAATGATGCGCGCCATTTGTTCCATCTTCAACGCGGTGTCGAGTTGTTCGGCTTCCGTCATGCCCTCCGTAATTTCCCGGGCGGTTTCTTTCAATTCATTCATGCCCGAGAGCGTCGCCGCTGATATAGGACAACGGCTGTCCGTGTGAACAAGTCCAATAACTTTTTAAATTATGAAGACAACACTAAGCCTGCCCACCGCCGCAGTCATCGTCAGCCTGGCTTTCAATGTGGTGTCGCTAAGGAAGATTTCCGATGACCGCGCGAAGCTGCAGGATCTTAAATCGTGGCAACTGCAGTCGCTAACCATCATCTCCAATTTGAATGAGCAATCGCTGGTGGTGTTGAACAAGGTCCAGTTGCATGAAGACTATTTTCAGGTGCTGCGCCGCCAGCTCGGCAATCCCGCGGATAAAAATCCTGGCTTGGATCCGGCCACCGGTCTGCCAAGGTAACCACAACAACCTTTAATCATGATCAAATTTGAATGCCGATGCGGCCAGGCGATCGAGGCCCCCGACGAGCTGCTGGGTGAGCAGGTGCAGTGCCCCACCTGCAAAGAAAAATTCTGGCCGGAAAAATTCCTGCCCGCGCCGCCGCAAAAGCCGTCCGCCGCCACGAAGCCCGCCATCAACCGCTTCAATCATCCCGCCTTGCGCGCACCGGAACCCGTCACGGCGGAAAAAATAAAACGCCAGGCCAGATCATTCGAGCGCCTATCCTTTTGTCTGGTGTTCCTCGGCGCGCTGGTGCTTATCTTGGAAATTGTTGCCAGTATCGGCCAGTCCGGCATCGGCAGCGTCTTCTGGCTGGTGATCGGTTCATTGTTCGTCACCGCCTTCTGGGTTTACACCGTCGCGCAGATCATCCACATCCGCGCGAACACAGAGAAATGACAAATTGATTTGAGCGGCGCGGCCGGCGCTGCTACTAATGGGCAATCGGCAGTTTTTAATTTTTAATTTTAAGTGTTGAGTTCAGAGCCTGGTGGCCGGGCGCCAGCACCTTCGCAGAATAATTTCCCCCAATCGGTGATTATGTTCCCCAGGGGAATGCCCTTCTAAAGTTCTTCGTTCAGGATGAGCGCCGTGATTCGAGCGACATCCAGACACCTTAAAAATTCCGGCAGCCGGGCGGCTTTCCCATCGCGCGTGGTCGCTCACGCATTTTCGCCCCTGGCTGCCGGTTCGGGTTTCTGGCGGTCCTCACCAACCATCCAATAAAAACACCATGAAAAAATTAATCAGCCTCCTGCCTTTGTGCCTTCTCACCGTCGGTCTGCTGGCGCTGCCCGCCTGCGCCAATAAAGAACCCAGTCACGGACATATCCTCACCGGCGCGGTCGTCGGCACCAAGGCAGGTGTGAATCAAAATATCGGCACCGGCATGTATGACCTCGGTGTGCAGCGGGTCTTCACCGGGTTCGCCAGCATCCCGATCGCGTGGAGCACGAATAAAAACGGCGACCTGTCGGTGGTCGTGCCGGACTCGGCGGTCAGTTACGAAGTCCAGGGCGGCAACTACGTGTTCGGAAAAATCGGTTTAACGGTGACGGTGGCCACCGGCACCAACGGCGTGAACACGCTGATCGGCGGCCAGCATCTGCCCATCAATGAGAACATCACCACCACGGTGGTCAGTGCGCCCACCCTACCCACACCCACGGTGACGGCCCCGACGGTCGCCACCCCGGCGAAGCTATAAGCCAGCCACAGCTTCACCCAGATTACACAGATTTTTAATGGCGATACTACAGCCTAATAAAAATGGAGCGGGCGAGAGCCATGCTGCGGCCGGTGCCGACATCGCCCGCCCGCTCTCCGGCTGTGCCAAAACCATTTACCTGTTCGTGAACGGCATCGCCACCTGGCCGGGCGTGTTCACCAACTGGAATAAGCGGGCGGTGACCTTCACTCACACCACCTCGGAGAATCGGGCGGAGGCGTTCGAGTATTTCACCACGCCGCTGACGCGGCCGTTCAAGGAGGATCAGCGCGCCAAGCATTTCGCCCGGGCCATTAAAGAGTATTCCCGGCTGGGTTGGAACATCATCTGCGTGGGCCACTCCAACGGCTGCGACGTGATCCTGGACGGATTGAAGCGGGGCGGCTGGCCCACCGTCGCGGCCATTCACCTGGTGTGCGGCGCGTGCGAGGCCGATTTTGCGCGCAACGGTCTCAATTATGCGATCGCCTTCGGGCACGTCGGCCAGGTGTTCGTCTATAACGCGGAGCAGGACTGGGCGCTGCCACTGGCCCACACGTTGCCGGGGAAAATCCTCGGTTACGGCACGCTCGGTTTGGACGGTGCCTTGCACATCGCCGACAACGTCAAGGATCAGGTTCATCAAATGTGGTGGCCGCAGTTCGGTCACTCGACGTGCTGGCTGCCGGCACATTTTGAAAAAACGATGAACCATTTCCTCAACCCCACCGGCCTGGCCACCGCTGCGAGTGTGGAGCGTTACGGCGGGAAACATTTCATGAGCCGCCATGATTGATACCAACACCGTCACCACCATTGCCCCCTTGGCCACCGGCGGCTCGCCGGCTGCGTGGAACGTGGTGGCCCTCGGCATCGGGGCGTTCATCACGCATCTCTACCACACGGTGGTGAATGCCGGCGGCGTGAAGGCCATCGTGCGCAATTTCTGGAACGGGCCGGGAGCCAAATAAATTTATGATGCTTGCTGATATATCCCAAGGTGAAGGCTGGATCCTCGGCTGCACGATCGTGATGGCGCTGGCGGCGATCGCCGCGGTAATCATCGCCATCGTCGCGCTGAAAAACAAAACCGAGACGATCATCTCGCCCCAGCCGCTCATCGTGGCGATGCAAAAGGAGTTTGCGACCAAGAGCGAGTTCGAGGCCCACGTCCACCACAACCACGGCGTGCATGAAAATTTGTTCTCCAAGATCGGCGGGGTGGAACGGGGAGCGGCCGCCGCCCTGGAGCGGCAGCTGGAAACGGTGCGCAAGGACGTGGTGCTGGTGGGGAACCAGGTGTCGGGGCTGAAAGCGCAGACGGAACTCCAAAACCAACAGCTCGCCCGGATGGACGCCAAACTGGACCGCATTGCTGAAAAATCATGAACGCGGAAGAAAAAGAAAATTTACGCATCGCCCTGCTGCGCGTGCTGGAGGTGCGCGCCAGTGAGCGCTTCGGCCTGCGCGCCTCGGCGCTGCCCACGTTTCTGATCGCGCACGGTTTCCGCGGAACCGCCGACGCCGAGCTCCGGGCGGAATTGCACTATCTCGCCGACAAGGGGCTCGCGGCCACCGTCGGCAAAACCCTCAGTCCGGAAAACCAGAGCTGGCGCATCACCGCGGCCGGCCGGGATTTTCTGGCCGCCGAAGCCTGAATGAATGAGCACGACCAGAAAACCCCGCGGCGACTCGGTGCTGAAAACGCTGCCGTCCGCGCGCCAGGATGTCATCGCGGAGCACGCGCAGTCGCACAAGCTGGCGGAGACGGCCGCGTGGCTCAAGGCGGATGGCTTGAAGGTCTCCGCCAATCAGGTCTCGCAATTTTTGTCCTGGTATGTCTTGCGGCAGCAATTGCGCCAGAACGAATCCACGGTGCAGGAATTGTTGGCGGACCTGAAGCTGGAGCAGCCGGACATCACGCCGGAGCAGTTGGACTCGGCGGGCCAGATGTTTTTCACGGCGCTGTCGATCGAGCAGAAGGATGCGAGCTCGTTTGTGAACGTCCGGTCCTCGCGGTCGCGGGCGATCTTGGAATTGGAAAAATTGTCGCTGCGCAAACAATCCGAGGCCCGGCACCAGCAGAAGCTGGAGTTCGACAAGGAGAAATTCAAGGAAGGTCTGCGGACGAAACTGGAGTCCGGTTTGGCGGAACTGGCGACGCATATCAAATCCAATCCCAAGGCGCAGGCGGCTTACGAGGCGCTGAAAGCCGAAGTGAAACTCGCGACCAAATGATTTCAGCTTTTGACCAAATTGACGCGGCGGCCGGCGCGCGGAAAACCGATGCGCCGGAGTGTTCGTCGTTCAGCGATTTTCTTTTGCACCACGCCAAGGTCGCGGGCCGCGATGGCACGGCCCAGCCCTTCTCGATGGTGGGCCGTGCGCCGTTGGAAATCATCTCGGAGTTCATCGACAAGATTCTCCGCAACACGCTCGACGGCGAAGCGGTGGAAATCGACGGCGTCAAATTCGCCCCGCACAAATTGAAAGGTTCCAGCCTCGCGGTCGGCGGCGGCGCGCAGTTCGGTAAAACGATTTTGGAATTGAACCTGATGGCTTACGCGACGGCGATCCGTTTTGTCAGCGTCGGGAATTATCTGCCGGATAAACCGAAGGTGGAGGAGATCGTCGGCCAGAAATTCCGGCCCAATGTCCTGGACGTTTATCCGTGGATGGCGGATATGATCCAGCTCGGCAAAGTCGAGAACGCCAGCGGCAAGACGATTGACCGCAAAGAGAGCTACACCGTCACCGACGGCACGCGAAAGGCATTTGGCAATTTCTGCGGCATGCACAAGCCGCCGACCAGTATTACGATCGACATCGCGCTCCTGGATGAGGTGGATGACATCCCCGACCGCAACATCGGCTATGTGGACGGCCGTATGACCAACTCCCCGATCCATCTGACGTGCTTCATCGGCACTCAGCGGATCGCCGGGGCCGGCCAGAACGCCCGGCTGGCCGCGAGCAGCTATCACGTCAAAATGTTCCGCTGCCCGGATTGCCGCAAGGAATGGAATCTGGAAGAGAATTTCCCCGGCATCATCCGGACGGCCGGAAAAAAACTGACGGCGGAGATGGGCCATGATCGCGATGCGCATTATTACTGCGCGTGTCCGGATTGCGGCACGGCGCTGGATCGCGATGGCGGCCGGTTCGTGGCCAAGCATCCGGAGCGGATCAAGGCGGCGAAGCTCGGCGTGCGCGTTTCGCAATTCACCATCAGCGCCATCTCCCTGCAGGAAATTGTCGGGTCCTGGTTTGCAGCGATGATGGATCCCAGCGGCGAGGCGATGCAGGCATTTTATTGCGATCGCGTCGGCATTCCGAACGCCGGCGCCGCGCAGCCGATCACGCAAAAAGTCTTGGACAGTTGCCGCGCGCTGGGCATGGCGGAAAAGGCCGAGGCGGCGGAATCCTACGCGATGTCCCTGGCGGCCAGCTTGGCCCCGCGCTTTGGAGGATTGGATACCGGCCCGCGCTGCTGGCTGTGGGTGGATGAGCAGCGGACCGAAGCCGTCAGCGGCCTGGTCTGGGCGGAGCTGATCGCCAGCGGCAACGTGATGACGCGCGTGCCATTATTAATGCACACGCTGGGGATCCAATGCCTGTTCATTGATGCCGGCGGCGAACCGGACCTCACCAAGCGGCTCGTGCTGGCCCTGAACGGCCTCGAAGAATTTGTCCCGCCGGTGATGGCCAAAAACGACCTGTTGAAATACCGGTTCAGCAATATCGGCGTGGGCGTGTCCTGGGACGGGGCGCGCGGTCGCTGGTCCGGCATCCGGGCCGCGGCGGTATTGTTCACCGCGGGCGAGGCCAAGGGGATTGAGCAGACCATCGGTTTCACTCAAGAGGGCAAGATTTATCCCATGATCAAATGCAATCGTGGGGAAAGCCTGCAGACGGCTGTAAATGATTTTCTGACGCCGGTGGAAGGCGTGCTGGAGATGACTGGGCCGGAAGGAAAGAAAACTCCACGGACCCTGCCGCGCGCCCGGCTGCCGCATACTTATATCGGCGCGGGCGTCAGCCAGGCGATTTTGGACGGCCACCTTTTGAATCTGCGCAAAGAGCGCGATGTCAAGACGGGCACGGAAGATTGGATTGACGGCGTGGAGAATCATTTGGGCCTGGCCAAGGTGTATGCGCGGCTGGCTGGTTCAGTCGGCGCCTCCGGTGCGGGAACTTTTGCCGGCACTTGGACACCTGCCGCCATCGCCTCGCTCCGGCAGTTGGATGTTTCAACCCCACCCACCGGGCCCCGCCAGTTTAACGAAGGTCGCACCGAACGCCCCCGGCGCGAGTTCGCCACCAACCGGAGGGTCACGGCATGAAAAGCGCTCCCATCTATTCACCCATCCGCCCCGGCGGGTTGACCCCGGTCGGACCTGTTTTGGCCCTCCTCAAAGGCGGTCAACCGGCCGGTTTGAAAAATGCCCGCCACGGCGTCAGCGCGCCGCCAACGTCCAGAGACAGCCATTTTGCATCCCGACGCGACAGTGAGGCGTTTAAAGGGGCGTTAAATACCTCCCCGCGCGTGCCATTTTCGGACCAGGTCGGCCGGTTAAACCCATTTTCTGCCCAGGAGGTTTTCGCATGAGCGCCGCCACCCTCCCCAAACCGGGAATTTTCCTCTCCCAAATCGGCGGACTGCCCCCCTTGCGGGGTGCCACCGCGCCGACCGGCGCAAAGACTTTGGCCGTCGTGCCGAATCCGCCCAAGGTGGAGCTGACGGCGGCACCCGCCTCGCCGGCCGCCCCGGATGTTTTTAACCAGTTGTCGGCGATCTCCCCGTCGCTCGCCGCCGTGCTCCGGCCGCAGGCGGCTTACCGCTGGCTGCTACCCTACGTGGCGGCCATCACCCCCACGTATGTGGAGAGCACCCTGCGGGGTGCGCTGGCCGGAAACCATATCCAAGCCTGGGAACTGTGCGACCTGATGATTGACTCCAATCCGGAGATCGGTTCGTGCGTCGGGGAGTATATTGACGGCACCTCGGAGAAGAAGCTGATCATTGAACCCTATCACGAGGATGATGAGCAGCCCACGCCGACGGCCATCCGCAATCAAAAGATCGTTTCCGCTGCGCTCCGGAACATGAACCCGGATCCGGCGAATGATGAAAATGCGTTGCGCGCCACCATCCGCGATATTTTGTTCTCCCGGTTCCATGGGCAGAGTGTGCTGGAGGAGGATTATTCCGACCCCGCCACCGGCCAGTTAAACCGGCTGAAGGTGAATGGCGTCGGCAGCATCATCGCCCCGCGCTGCACGTATTGGGTTCATCCCGTGTGCTACGCCTGGGACATGAACGGCCGGCTCGGTCTGCGCGCGGCCCTGGCCAATCAGCTCGCCGAAGCGTCCCAGACCGCCAAGACGGCCAAGCCGGGTCAGCGTGAGCGTGAGTTTTTATTCGGCGGTCAGGGCGGCACGACTCCGGGCTACATTACGGATTTCCCGAAAAACAAGTTTCTCATCTCCATTTTCAAGGCCAAAGCCGGCACCGCCCTGGCGGCGAGCTGCCTGCGGTCGCTGGCGGCGTGGTGGGTGTTTGAGAACTTCAGCGCCGATTACGCCATGGATCTGGCGCAGATCTTCGGCATCCCCTTCCGCACAGCCACCTATGCCGCCAACACGAGCGAGCCGGACAAGGCGTTTGTGCGCGAGATGCTCCAGAACATGGGCAGCCGCGGCTGGGCCATGCTGCCGGAAGGCGTCACGCTCCAGTTTGAGCGCGCCATGGCCACCGGCGCGGATTCGCCCCAGGGCTTTCTCATCAAGCTGTGCCATGAGCAGTATCGCAAGGTGATCCTGCGCCAGACGATGACTGGCAGCGGCCACGGCGGCGCCAGCAGCGGCAGCAAGGCCGGCATGGGCACCGAAGCCGATGTCAAACAGCAATGTTTCAACGCCGGCGCGCAGTTCACCTGCGAAATTCTGCGCGGCCAGGCCGCCCGCCATATACTAATGGTGAATGTGGGCAGCGACGCCGAACTGCCGTTCATCTCCATGCTCGATGAGAGCGAGGGCGGAGCGGAAGAGGCGCAAACCATCGCCACCCTGGCTCAGGCTGGCGCGGGCAAGGCCATCGGTTTGAAATGGGTCGGCAAGAAATTCAACATCCCGGTGCCCCAGCCCGGCGAAGCAACTCTCGCCGATGGAATGCCGCAAACCCTGCCTCCGGGATTTGGCGCGGGAACGGATCCCAACAATCCTGTTGATCCCAAAATCCAGCCCGAGCCGAAGCCCGGCGAGCCGGCAGCGCCGGCGGGCAATGGTAAAGAACCGAAGTCGGGCGAAGGTGCCGCGAAGAAAGGTCCGGAGCTGAAGGCCGGCGATGTGGTCGGTCCGATCACCCGCCACGCGTCACTTGCCGCCGCTTCCGCCGCCGCGCTGGCGGAGATGGCCGCGCCTCTGGTGAAATATCTGAAGGCCGGTCTGGAAATTTCCGATCCGGCGGCGCAGCACCATTATTTTGAACGCGCCCTCGCCAAGTGGCCGGAGCTGACCAAGCCGATCCAGCATGATCCGACGCTCGCGCACACGCTCACGCCGGCCCTGGTAAAAGCTTTCACCGAGTCTTTGCCGATGGCCACCCTGAAACCGCCGGCGGTCACGGCCGGCGGCGTGGAGGGGCATGATTTTCATGGCAACCAATACGCCGAGCTGGCCGATGAGAATTGGACGGGCACGCCGAAAGAGATGCACCAGCGCGCCAAAGAATTATTCAAGGATTTCACGCCGGTGGATCATCCCACCCTGGGCAAAGTCGGATTCAATTCCGAGGTCCGGGACAAAACGCTATTCGACAAGCGCACGCCGCACGAATTCCAGGCAGTCAAGGCCATCCCGGAATTAATCGCGAAGGGCAAAGTGGTTTCCTCGCTGCCCGACCGCAAGGGCCGACCCAATGTCGCGATGGTTCACAAACTCGAGCACGGCTTAAAAATTGGGGATAAAAAATATCGCGCGGAAATCACCGTGCGGGAAATGAAGGATGGGACTAAGACCGCCAACAAGTTCTACCTGCACCGGATCACCCATGAAAAATAAAACAGCCAGCGGTCTCTACATTGCAACCCCCGGCATTGCTGCTGTGGTCACGAGTCCCGCTGGCCAGAAAACTATCACCCTGAACTCATAAATCGTCAACCATGAAAAAAATCTCATCCCCAGCCGAACTGACGGCCGCCGCCGCCACCGCCGGCATCGCGCTTGAAAATCTGCGCAGCCAGTTGGCCCAGGCCGCCGGCCGGGTTTTGAAACTCTCCAGCCGCCCGGACGGCACCGACGGCGCCAACGTGTGCAACCCCGCCGGCGTCTGGATCCGCGACCTCGTGGCCCCGCCGCATGAAGTGGGCGAGTCCTGGTGCGCGATCATCAGCGCCGTGGACGGCAAAACCTACGGGCAGGATTTCACCATCGAGGCCGGCGCGATCAAGCTGACCGGCGAACCGCGCGAGGTGATTCAAAATGTGGAATACACTCCCGTTCCGGCCGCCGCTGTCGAGGCGGGCGATGTGAATGGTGGCCAGGGTGGCACTGGTGGCACGGCCGGCACGGCCCAACCGCGCAAGGGTGATGGCAAATTTCACGGCGCCGCCGCCGCCACCAAGGAAGCCTTCGCCGCCAGCGAACTCGCGAAAACCAAACCGGAACACGAAGCCGCCGCCAAGCTGCATGACGCCGCCGCGGAATTGCAGACTGCCGCCGGCAACCTTGACCAGGCGAAAGTGCACAAGGAAAAATCCATTTTCCACCGCGACCACGCCGTGGCGCTCACGGCCAGCGCGCCAGAAGCCAGAAGCCAGAAGCCAGAAGTCAGAATCATGGCCCTGGAAGCCGAAGCTTTGACCCAGCTCGAAACGCCCGATGTTTTCGCCGGCTTCATGGCCATGGCCGGCGGCATTCAGACGATGACGCTCGGTTGTTACGGCAAACCGGTCACCGTCACGATCAATGTCAACCCGGCCGGGGCGCGCGCGCTGCAGGCGCAACTGGAGACCATCAACCGCTCCACGCAGCAAAAGGCGTTCAACTGTTTTTTCCACGAGAAAAAATCCGCGTCGAGCTGGCCCACCAAATTTTTCTGGCAGGATGCCAAGAACGGCAAGCCGCCCGGCATCTATGAGGCGGCCGAGCCGAGCGAGGACGGCTTGAAAGCAGTCAAGGGCAAGACCTGCCGCGGCTTCAGCCTCACGTTTTTCACCAACGCGGATCCGCAGCCGCTGCCGCTCGATGCCGGCTGGATCATTCCCGCCGGTGCGCCCGGCTCGCCGGAAAATCCGGCGGTGATCATCTGCCCGGACGACGTGGTGGAGAATCCCACGCATTACCTGAACATGGGCACGCTGACCAACCGGCCGGCTTCCGTTCACAACCAACCCCTTTTCGCGGGCGACGTGCCCGCCGGAAAAAATTCGCCGACACCTGTTGTGCCGGCACGCCAAGCTGGAGCGCAACCATCCAGCATCAACACAAAAAACAAAATGGAAAATAAACCATTAGACGCGGAAGCGCTCCAAGCCCGCAATGTTCAGCTGGAGCAAAAGATCGTTGAACTGGAAGCCCAGGATAACGCCGTGGCCAAAGCCCAGCTCGAAGCCGCCCAGGCTGAACTGCGCGAAAACAACACCAAGCTCGAACTCGCGAAGTCCCAGGCGCGGATCGCGGAGTTTGAAGCTGAGCAGAAGAAAGCCGTCAAGGCCACCGCCACACAGGCTGTGCACGACATGATCGAGAGCCAGCAGATCCCGGCGCTGGACAAGGAAATGCAGGCGAGCTGGCAGGGCAAGTTCGAAGCGGATCCGTCGCTCATCCCGCTCATCGTTAAAAAGGGTGCCGCCGCCGGCCCGCGCCGTTTCACCCCCGGCGCCACCGCCGTGGAAATGTCGGCCAGCCGCGATCGCAGCGGCGTGGAGTTCGGCTTCAACGTGCCTGTGGAAATGAAGCAGCTGCTCGCGCTGGTCAACCGCAACGCGGCCATCCGCATTGCGCCCGGCATGAGCAAGGCCATGATGGAAGCCGCATATGAAGAGAAGGGCAAGCTCGCGCTGCAGGCCGGGCTGCTCTACAAGAAATGCCTGGACCCGCACTACAAAGATTGGCGCGACATTCCGCCGTCGGAACTCGCCAAGTGCGTCGGCCTGGAATTTAACGCCGCCAGCATGTTCAACCGCCGCGCTTTTGAAGCCGCGGATTACACGGATCCGAACAACCAGTTCCAGACCCTCAACGGCACGCTCGTGCTGCAGCGCACGCTGCCGCTCTTCGCGCTGGATTATCCGGAACTCGGCAGCATGTTCACGGATTTCTCCGACGCGCCCGGCCTGTATCAGCAGACCGAGATGACGCGAGTGGTGAACATCCCGGCCGTGCAGCTCTATAACGCCACGCTCGACATCAACGGCCGCCCGATCGGCTTCGTGGTCGCCTCGCCCGCCAGCACCGTGGATGCGCCGCTGACGCTCTCGGCTTACATCGCCGTGCCGATCGTCATCGGCCAGGCGACGCTGAGCACGACCCAGCGCCGGCTCATTGATGAAATCGCGCCGGCCGGTCTCAAGGCCATCTCCGCGTATTTAACCGGCATGGTCACCGCGCTGCTCACGCCCGGCAACTTCAACGCCTACACGCAGGTCACCGCGCCGGACGCCAGCGGCGTGCAGCTCGTGCCCGTCGCGTATGCGAGCTATGCGAAATCGCTCCAGGATTTCGACGTCACCGACTTCGACAAGCTCGATGCCATCCTCACGCAGAACAAGGTGCCCAGCACGGACCGCGGCATCCTGCTCAACCCGCAATACTTCGCCAAGGCGCGGAATGCGGCCCGGCTGCTGTTTGCCTACGCCGCCAAGGGCGAGGATCCGCAGCTCACGGATTCGCAGCTGCCCTCCAAGATCAGCGGCTTCAAGCCGTTCAAGGCGGCGTATCTGCCGGCGACGGTGCCGTTCTTCCCGTTCCACAAGGCGGCCGTCATGCTCAAGAGCCGGCTCCCGATGGACTTCACCCAGGCGGTCGGTGCGATGGTCCCCGGCAGCATCACCACGGTCACGGAACCGGACACCAAGTTCAGCGTCGCCCTGGTGCAGCGCGTGGACCTTACCGGCAACTACGCCGAGTGGCGCCCGGAAGTGCAGCTCGGCGCATCCGTCGGCGACAAACGCGGCGCCCTCTGCGGCGCGGGGCAATAATCACCTTGCGGTGGGGCCGCCGGGAAACCGGCGGCCCCGCTGCAACCTTTTTTATCAACGTCCAAAACCATCAATCGTAAACAATAAATTTTAACTATCGTGAAAATACTCAAAAAAGAAACGGGTCCGCAGGTCAAGCAATTGACCGTGGACGAACTGCTCGGCGGCATCGGCGAGGCGCTCGCCACCACTGAGGGCAAAATCAGCGCGGACCGGCTGCACAGCGTGGAGAGCCACCTGCGCGTGGCCATCAAGACGCTCGGCTACAAGCCGCGCGAAACCACCGCCGCCGACGGCACGCTCACCAGCCCCGTCGCCGAACTGCTCAAGCAGTTGGAAGCGTGCGTGGCGGAAACCGGCGAGATCACGGAGGCCGCGCACGATCATCTGCGCGCGCACCTCACGGCCACGCATTCCAACTGCGCCGCCGAAGTCACCATGAAGGCCGCGCCGACGCTCAAGGAAATCCCCACCGGGCACTCCCAGCAACAGCAGCAGCAGCAGCAGCCGAAGCCGCCGGCCTCGGTCGGTGAGGAACTGATGGCCATGAAGTATCCGGAGCTGATGAAGCTCGTCGAGAGCCTTAACGCCGATCCCGCGATCGTCGAAAAGATCAGCGTGCCCGGCAACTCCAGCAAGTTGACCGTCGTCAACTTCATCCTCAAGGCGAAAGGCCTCGCGACCATCTGAACCAAGATCTGTCCATCCGCGGACCGGTCCCTTTGAAACGCAACCATAACATTGAAAAAATTGAAAACGAAAATGAATAATAAAAAACACGGATTAACCGGGCTGGCGCTCTGCGCCGGCATCATCAGCATCGGACTGCTTTGTGCCGCGCCTCCCGCTGCGGCCCAGGACAGTTTTCATCCCACGAACGTGGTTGGTAATGCCGTCAACATTGCCACCGATCCCACCAACGGGTTCGGCGCGTTTGTGACCACCGGCTACACGACCAATGGCGGCGTGATCAGCACCAACGGGTATTACCCCGGCATCGCGACGGGTGCCGGTGTGAGCGTGGGCAATTATGAGACGGCGGGGATCTACCTCTCCGGCTATAACGCCAACGCCAACGCCTCGGCCCTGACCGTCAAGCTGGTCCGGAGCGGCAGCGGCAACACGCCCATCGTCACCACCAATGCGCGAACCTGGGAAACGCAGCCGACCATCACCATCAGCGCCACCACGCCGGCGGCGGCAGGTCCCTGGTATTATTATACCAATCTGGACGCCTATAATGACGGCTCCGCCCGATGGCTGGGCATCGCCAGCATCACCAACGCGACGGCCAGCGCCATCATCACGAACTTCGATGCCGGCGTGGTGAAGAAGATCCGACCGGTCACCATCTCCGGCGGCAACTGGTAGTCCTTGCGGACGGCCACCTGGCGCGGGCGGAAAAGCAAGCCGCCCGCGCCAACTTAAAATTAAAAATTTACAACTTAAAATTTAACCCATGCCCTGGCGCACCATCACCGTTGACGACTGCAAGTTCACGCCCACCGAAATGGCCGTGCTCCAGAATATCCAGGGCGGCACCGACGGCCTGCAGACCCGGCTCGATGACACCGTGGGCGAATTCATCGGCGCGCTCAACGCCGCCGGCTATCCCACCGCCAGCGACGGCAGCGTGCCTGACCAGTTGCGCGGCCATGTGCTCGCGCGCACGCAATGGCAGTTCCTGGCCGATTTCCCGAAGCTCAAATCCATGCTCACCGATGCGCGCAAGGATTCGGCCAAGCAGGCGGACGACATGCTGGCCGCCATCATGCAGCGCAAGGCCGGGGCCATCGAGGCGCCCGCCGGCACCGTGAGCAGCGCCGGCAACTGGAATTCCGAGAACCGGCTGATCCTGCGCACGCATCCCGCGCCGCCGGCCAGCCAACAATTTTCCCCCGGCCAGAATGCCGCGCCTTACGCGAACCCCGATGGCCCGGCCGACAGTTAATTTTAAGTTTTTAATTTTTAATTTTGAATTGAACCGATGAGTGATGCCCTGACAACGGCGATTGAGCGTCTGAAGCGCGGCGGCCTGCAAGTGCCGCCGGCCGCCGA
>Ga0214166_1000228_pt1 | contig 29666 bp, 33 predicted proteins | sample TroBogepilimnion_27_FD_153005 | JGI IMG/M metagenome (GOLD analysis project Ga0214166, IMG submission 153005) | Freshwater microbial communities from Trout Bog Lake, WI - Practice 18AUG2009 epilimnion v3 | ecosystem: Environmental > Aquatic > Freshwater > Lake > Epilimnion/Euphotic zone ...
ACAAACACAACTGTACTTCAAAGACAACTTACTTTCAACCCATAAAACCAAACGATTTAATTCTGCGTCTTTACGGTCAACGGGCATTGCAAAACTGCTGCGGCGCCATTTAATTTCTAGTTCGGTGGAAGACCAAAGACCATCGGGAAGGCCACTGTATTTATCGTGGTCTTCCTTCTCCCATACACCGGCATAACAGTATGCACCAAGTATTTTGCAAGCGCCAATCTCCGCAGCAGCAGCATGAACATTGGCAAGAACATTGTCTAGCATCAGGCTCTCTGCTTTGTAAGATACCCTGTCTTGCTTTGTAAGGTTTTGATGATTTCTACCAAGACCCACCTGATAGGCGGTACTGTCTTCCCACGGTAATAGAGCCGTGTGCAGCGCCTGGCTCTGCAGTTGAAGAACGTCCACTCTGTCGCCTTAGCCGCGAATGTCGGTAATGATAATTAGAGCCTCATAATAAGCCTGAGCAAAACCCTTGTCATAGGCTTCATCTCTTTGCTGAGAAAGCCTCATGTGATGTTCTGCTTGAGTCCTTATCTTGTAATAAGCCTCGTCTAGTTTTTTCCCCATTGTTTTCCTTTTTTTATAAAGTTCCGAGACTACGGTTCGAACGTAGAATGACAGATTCAAAGTCTGTAGTGTTGCCGGTTACACCATCTCGGATTGTTTTTTTTGTCTTTATATGACATTGGCTCCGGGGGCACGACTTGAACGTGCGACATATCGATTAACAGTCGATTGTTCTGCCAACTGAACTACCCCGGATTGCAAATTAGCGCAAACGCTTTTTTGGCTCCGCGGTCTTTTTAACAACTTTTTTTACTTTTGCTGATGTAGTTTTAGGTGTGGGTGTTGAAATTAATGTTGATAACTTTGTGTCAAGAACTTCAAGTTTTGCAAGAACACTATTAACTTCTGCCTCAACGTGTAAAATATAATTCTCAGCCTTGGTTGTGTACTTTCTTAGCACTGCAACTCCGCCACCAGCCGTACCGGCCCAAGCAACAGCAATTGAAACAATTGATGATGTATTTGACATTAATTCTCCTTATGAGTTATTAGAAACGCGCAATAAGAGTACCATTCTATTTGTTTTATGTCAAGGCTTAAATGGTTGATTTTTTTAACTCGTACTGTATTCTTTGATTATGGAGTTTGTTGAAATTGAATCGCGTGGACATGAGGCTCAGCCAATGCTGACTGAGCGCCACTATCGCAATTTCTGCGTTATCTGTCAACACCAGGTAACAATGATAGATAATGGCAAGTGGGTTCACGATGATAGGTGACGACGAACTTGAACGCATTAGGGAAATTCTTTCTCGGGCAGACATTATTTATGGCCTAGAGAACATAAACCCAATGCTCCAGGACCTGCTTGACAACATGGCTATTGACATTGACTGGCTTATTGATAGGCTAGAAACTGCCTGGTCAATGGTGTATGCGTACCAAGAAGAATTGCGCTACTATTATGAGCAGGACCGATGAACACGAAAGAATACTATGAAAACAGCAAAAAAGAAGCGTTATATTGCGCTTGCACACATTGACGAACCAGAATTAACCTACCGCGAGGTAGACATTCCTGAGATTGTCCCTCTATTTATTAACTTTGACGACGCACGTCATGTAGGCTCAGCCCGCCTTCGCCGCAAGGGTGACAGGGTTTATGCCATTATGGAAATGAATTTCAATGCCTCAGAATTTGGCAAAATGCCAGCCGTTGTGCTTGGCGTGGATGGAGCAGAACGCCTTATAGAAGAAGGAATTTGCTATCTTCACGGCGGTACTGTTGTTGCTGCATCTATTGTTAGCAACGAGATATGGCAGGAAGTTTACGGTACAGAAATAGAGGCTGTAAGTGAACTTGATTGAGTTGATTTTAATTGGTTACCTTGTAGTAACCGTGGCTATTTTTATACGTTATTTTAAAATTACCCTTAAGGTAAGGGATAACTGGCGTGAGCAAGACATTGATTTTGAGGTAAGCGATTACGTCAGTCGTATGGTTGGTGACGCTGTTATGTGGCCATTTTACATTATATGGTTTGGCCTTAAAGAATTTATAAAGGAACTTAAGTAATGTCCTGGGAACCAAAATTTTCCATTCCAATGCCTCGCGTAAACCCTATTGTCACGGAATGCCCTAAATGTGGAACGGTATGTGAAGACGATTCGGTGTCAGTTTCTTCGGAGCAGGTCTATGACCCAAAGGACAGAAAATGGACTGAAGTTAAGCGCACTATTCGAGCCACTATAGCAACCACCTACGTAAAACTTCACCCCGGCGCAAAATGTTTGTGTGGGCGTTCTGACGAGCACCTTCACCGAAAGTGTTTTATTTGTGGATTTTATTGGTCAACAGAAACCGTGTCAGGTTACTTTGACAGCAATGCTGCAAAAATTGACAGGGCTATAACGGAAGATGAGTAAAGCCCGTGCAAAAGGAACCAGTTTCGAGACTGCAATCGTACGTTTCCTTAATGAAAGTGGTTTTCCTGACGCTGAGCGTTGGGGCAGTAGCGATATGGCACTTGGTGACATTCGAAATACGCCGATGGTCCTTGAAGCAAAAAACCACAAAGCGATGGCCTTATCAGAATGGTGCAAACAAGCCGAAGTTTCCGGGAAAAAAGCCAACAAACTTTGGGCAGTAATACATAAGCGTGCTCGTACTGGTACAAACAAGTCTTACGTTACAATGGAACTTGAGCAATTTGTTGTTTTACTAAAAGCCTATGGTAAATCCTTGACAGAATAGACTTTCTGTGAGAACATATGTGTAGATTGGGCGTCCTTTAAGGGCGTCATTTTTTATACTTATTGGAGGATTTTTGTGGCAAGCAAGTTAAATCGACGTTCTCAGCAAAGGCTGAAGCGCATGGTCGATAGCCTTGAGAATATAAACAAGTTTGCCAATAGACTTAAAATAGAAGATTTAGAAGAATTGGTCCGCCGAGACGCAATAAGTGTTGACACCCTATCATCAGGTAGTTCCGGGGTTGCTATTGCTCGCAGTGGTGGAAATCCTAGTTCTTCTTCGGTGGAGCGAGCGGTAATTGCCAAGATGGAAGGCCGCAAACCGGACGACCCAGTTCGCCGTGAGATAAAGAATATTGAACAAAAAATACTTCAATCTGAGGAAAATCTCAGACAAATCATGGAAAGTATTAACTTTCTTAAAGAAGGCGTTGAGAAAAAACGCAATCGCGTAACTAGCGAACCCTGTGAAATTTGTATGGTTTTACCAGCAACAAAGACTGCCATGTGTGGCACTTGTTACGCAGAATGGGTTGCTGAAGGTGCGCCGGACCGTTTCCGATGGAAGGCTTTTAAGAGAGAATTAACGTCATCTGATGGACGCCCTCTGGTCACAGAACAACCTGCTCCGAGGCACCCGCCTCGAAATGCTTGACAAACGTAAAAAGTAGTGTAATCTATGAGTAAGAATCGCCACAGTTGTTTGCCCAATGAGGAATGCAACTGTATACCTAGCGATGCAGAACTTTACCATCTCGGTTTTGAACCGTGGCAAGTATCTATTGTGAGAAAACTTCCGGTAGATTTGCAATGGGAAGCGCATGACGAATTCATCCGTAGGCTTATGTCTGACGATGACGTAGATTACCTAAAATTTTAAGGAATTCGTGATGAACTCAGAAGACGATTTCGAAGACGAAGCGCACGAACTATTTTCTAGCCTTGGCAATCTTGTCGGCGTAGGAGAAATAGAAGCGCGTAAAATCATGGGTGACGAACAGTATGAAAAGACTGTTGCACTCATGGAAGCAAGCAGTGAACTAGGCCTAAGAAAAGATGCTTCTCAAGTTAAATACTTTGAAGCACTTGCCGCAATGCAAACAAGTGTATCAATTTTTATTTTGTTAACTTCTGTTTTAAGCATTGCCTGGTCATTTTACTTTTGGTTTAAGTAATGTCAAACTTTGGTAAATTCATTTCAAATGCTGTTGTACCGGAGACGGTTGACGTATTTAAGATTTTGAATTACGAACCACATGACAGACAGAAGGTTTTTCACGCAGCATCCGCTGAACGTATTGATGCAATTCTTTACGGTGGTGCTGCTGGTGGCGGAAAGACCGCTGCGTTCTTGATGGACGCGCTCTACAACGCCGCCAACTACCCAGGTATGCGCATCGGTTGTTTCCGTCGCTCATATCCCGAGTTGGAAGAATCATTTCTATCTCAGTTAGCAAAATGGAATTACGGCCGCGACCTCGGCGCAAAGTGGAACAACACAAACAAAATGTTGAAGTTCCCTAACGGTTCCATTATTAACTTTACATATGCAGAAAACCTTGTTGACGCATCCCGTATTCTAGGTGGTGAGTATCAAGCATTCTACATTGATGAAGCCTCATTAATGGTGCCTCAGGTTATTCAGCACATTGAAGAGCGTCTTCGTTCGGGTAACAAACTTGTTCCCGTTATTGGACTGCGACTAGCGTCCAACCCTGGTGGCCCAGGCCACAAGTATCTTAAAGACCGTTTCATTAATCCCACTCAACGTGGTAAGAAAAGGCATCGCGAGGTAACTGAGGGTACAAACTACAGTCGCGAAGTCTGCTACATTCCGGCCAAAGCAACAGACAACCCTCACGTTAATGAAGGGTATGACGCTGTTCTTAACTCCATTCCAGACCCCCAGCGTCGAGCCGCAATGCGTGACGGTGACTGGGACGCAATGGTTGGCCAATTCTTTGAACAATGGCAACATTCAAAACATGTTGTTCGTTCATTTGAAATTCCTAAGGAATGGCCTCGTTACGCTGGCATTGACTATGGTTATGCCGCACCATTTGCATGTGTGTGGATTGCTATTGACAATGATGAGCGTATTTGGGTTTACAGAGAGATTTGTGTTTCTGGAATTCAAGCAGACAATCAAGCAAAACTTATTCTTGATGCCGAGCACTCACATGGTGAGCGCGAAGTAATCCGAGTAGCCGACCCTTCAATGTGGGGCTCACGCGGAACACCAATGTCTATTGCTGACATTTATGGCATGGAGGGTTGTGGAATTACAAAAGCGGATAACGACCGAATTAACGGTTGGTCACGCGTTCATCAATTCCTTAACGACGGACCAGCCTGTGACATTCACAGAGCAGAAGGCATGAAACGATGCCCAATGCTTCATGTCTTTGAAGACAAGTGTCCTCAATTTATTGAAACAATCCCGGCTCTTCCTAGAAGCCAGGCAAAACCAGACGATGCGGAAACCCGTAACGTTGAAGACCACATTGCCGATGCATTGCGCTATGTTTGCATGGCGGCTGGAACGTACGCACGCCCAATTATCTACGACTCGGAGCCAACTTTTAAAACAGGTGTTCCTGACACAATGGTTATTGTCCAAGAAGAAGATGCGCCCGCACTCCAGCAACCAAACTTTGGTAGTATGTTTGTGGGAGACCTTGGGCTTAGTCCCTTTTAACGAAAGATAACCAATGGCTATTAATTCTTTTAGAAGGGGACTTGAAGAGGCTGGTGCGTTCAACGACGAAATCCTTGAAGCCCGCCCTAAGAGTGGCCCTAAGCGTGCCGGTTATGCAACCGGAGTACCTATTGGTGGTTCAACTGAAATGAACCCTGGTGAGAATGTCACCGCCGGTACACTTGACCGACCAACATTCATGCAACAATTGTTGCAAGCATATCTTGCATGTCCTTGGTCATCTGCTTCAATTGACACAATTGCTCGCACCGCAACTGCCGGTGGACTGGAAGTTGTTCACAGAGGTGGAATTAATTCACCAGAAACAACGCCAAAGACAACTCCTGAAGTTGACAAAATTCAATCACTTCTTGATTACGTAAATCCAAGCGACGATATTCGTCAACTTATGCGCAAAGTTATTACTGACCTTCTCATTTTTGGAGACGCATTCATTGAAGTAGTCTGGGCAATGGGAGAGCCAGTCGCTCTATACCCGCTTGACCCAACAACAATGGCTGTTCTTGCAGATGAACACGGTGTTCTTAGAGGATATTTCCAAAAAACACCAACAAATCGTGAGGCTCGTTTTAAGCCTAACGAAGTCATTCACATTAAGTTTGACGCACCTGGCGACACCCTTTACGGTGTAAGCCCAACGCAGAAGAACATTCTGCCTATTACTTCTTGGTTGTTTACCGCAGCACTCATCAAAGAAACGATGAAGCGCGGTGACCCACTGCGTGCTCACGTTGACTGGCCACTTGCACTTCCTGAATCGGAAATGAAGCGCCTACAACAACAGTACGCAATTCGAAACCTTGGCGCACGCAATATCGGTAACCTCTTTGAAACAAAGGGTGGTGCCATTGTGCATGAAATGGGAACAAACCAGATTAATAACTGGCTTAACACCCTTCAACAGCGCCGCGACGAAATCTTGTCTGGGTATGGTGTACCACCTTCAAAGGTTGGTGTCATCGAAGCCGGTAACCTTGGGGGAGGAACCGGCACCCAGCAAGACAAAACTTTCCGTGTTAACACGGTTGGACCAATTCAAGAACTTGTTCTTGAAAAGTTTTCATTTGCATTGCTTTACCAAGCATACGGAATTACCGAATGGACTCTTAAGTTTGGTGTTGTTGACTGGCGAGATGACGAAGTTATTGAATTGATTCGTGACCAACGTATTCGTAACGGTTCATGGACAATTAACCGCGCACGCGCAGACATTGGCGAACCACCAATTGAAGGTGGAGATGACCCAATTCTTGTTGACCGTCAGAACATGGTTCTATGGTCAGACCTTAACGCTCTATCTAAGGCCAACCTTCAGGTTGTTCAGATGCAAGGTCAAACAATGAATGCCCCAGTTACACCGACCACTAATCCTGGTTCAAAGGTAAGCGGCACTACAACTAGGTCTCCAAAAGACAAGGCAACAAAAAAGTCCAGTGGACCTAAGAAACCTGGTCAAGTACCAATTCCAATGAAAGCACAAAGTGCTCCAGGTGGAACTGAATCTGTATCAGAAAATCTAGAGAGTGAAAACTAATGGCTGAAGACCCCGATTACGAAAAAGTAGAACCGATTTACATTAATGGTAAAGAATTCTACAACGAGGGTGAACCAGTTATCCCTTTTCTTGGACTTACCGCTGCGAAAGCAGCAGCATTGGTTAGCAAAGAAGTAGGCTAAAATGGGAAACTATATGGGTCGTGCTGGTGCTTATGCACTGCACAAAAAATATCCAGCAGGTTCCCAAAGCGCAGCACAATTAGCAGCAGAACGTGCAAACCTTGCATTGGCTCGTGCTAAAAAAGGTGAAGTTCGTCACACGGGTTCTACGCCTTACAAGGGTTTTGTAAAATCAAGTCAAAAAAGCCGCGCTACCGCAGCCGTTGTAAAAATGTACAACATGCGTGAAATACAACTTCAAAAGCAACGCACCGTTGGTGTTCGCTACATGTCTTACCATAAAAAGGTTCATCTTAAGAAACCAACTATTACTGGTAAAAACAAAAAATTCATTGGAGAAATTTCTCCAGGTCGTTTTTATAAAAGAACTGCATGGGGAAAAGCAACTCATTCTTCTGGTTTTAAAAAGCGTTTAACAAAACGCGCTCACCGATTTAAAGGTGTAAAAAAGTGGCGCAGACACGGCCATACTTACACCGCAAGATAAAATCTGTTAAAACATTGACAGATGTGGTTTAATGTAACTATAAGAAATTATATACTTGGCAGCATTGGCGCCGGTTTTATTTCTATCAATATTTAGGAGATTTAGAAAATGGCCTCAACTAAGGCAGCCACTATTCGTGGCGTATTTCTAAAGCCAGGTCTTTCCAAGAATCGCCGTCTTTATACACGTGCAAACATTGCTAAGGCTGTAGAGCGAATGAAGAGTGCCCTTGACTCAGGTGAAGGAATGCCTCTAAACATGGCTACTAGCCACGCTGCGGCTTTTAAAGACGATGCAACTTCAACAGTTGGTCGCATTACAGACGTAAAACTTCTTCCTGACGGCTCTGCTCAATTTGAAGCAGAAATTGCAAACACCGCTCACGGCCGTGATGTTGCAAACCTTGCTGCTGGAAAGTTTATTAAAGGCGTTTCTATTCGTGGAGAATGGCGCGGAGAACCTTACTCAATTACCCACACAGATGGTAATGAGGCAACAACAGCAGATGACCTTGCCATTCATGGCATTGATTTCACCAACAGTCCTGGCGTTGACGGTGCAGAAATTCAATACGCTGCGCTCTCTGAATCACACAACCGACTTTCAATTTTTGAATCAATTGAAACAGTTGAAATTGTTTCTCGCAGTGAAGAACTAGTTGCTTCTGAAGCGGCAGATGTTATTCGTGATGCTGTTGAAGAAGCAGTAGAAGACGCTGTAAACAAGATTTTTGAAAAAGACACATCTAAGCCTTACGGCGATGTTGCTTATGCTGACCCTGGTTATCAAAAAGATAAGGTTAAGCGTTACCCAATTAACGGAGCCGGACACGTTCGCTCTGCCTGGTCATACATTAACCAACCTAAAAATGCCGCTTTTTACACTGCTGCACAACTTGCACGAATCAAATCGCGCATTAAATCTGCAGCAAAAAAATATGGCGTAAATATTGTTAGTGAACAAGCACAACTTGCTGACGATTTTCAAGAAATTCTAGAAGCATATGCTTCAATTTCTCTTGTTAATGATTACGATACCATTAACATTAGTGGTCAAACAAATGACCCTCACAAACTAAGGCTTGTTGCTAATCGTATTGCTTTTGGTGCCATTGCTGCTATGCACGCAATTGACCCAGATGACGATGGTGACATTTACCTTTCTAAGCCAGATTGGTCCGCTGTTGACGCTACCGGTGACGCTGGCGGCATGGGACCAGAGGAAGAAATTATGACAAACGACAACAACATGGAATGCGCAGAATGTGGTACTGAGTGCTACGAAGACGCAATTCATTGTCACATGTGTGGAGCGCAACTGCCAACTTCAATGACGGCAAAAGCGCTCGGCTGTGGTAACTGTGGAGCAACTGCTCCGCAGGATGCCATGTATTGCCCCACTTGTGGGGACCCCGTACCACAGGCAGAGTCAAGCGACAATGCCCCAACTCAAGAAATGGAGACAGAAGTGTCAGACGAAAACACCACGGAAGTGGCAGATGAAGTCACTGCTGTAGAAACTCCGGCTGAAGAGGCAACGCTTGAAACCGCTGCTACTCGTACGCTGAGTGACGCAGACCTTCAGGCTCTTGCCGCAGTTATTGCTGCTGCAATTAAGCCAGTCGAATCAACACCTGAAGCAGTTGAGTCAGAAGTTGCACCTGAGGAAGTAGTTGCTGATGAAGCACCTGCCGCTGAAGAAGCAGCCGAAGAAGTAACTGCAGAAGAATCTATCGAATCACAGGAGAATACCGTGAACGAAAACACATTTACTATGGAGCAGGTTCAAGCCATGGTTGCAGAGGCCGCTGCTGCGGCTGCAACTGCCGCCGTTGCTGAAGCCAAGAAAAGCGCAACTGAATCTTACAGAAGTGGTCAAACCACTTTCCGTAAGGGACTTGTAGCGTCTTACGTAGGAAACGACGCCTCTGACTTGTCAGAGTCGGAGGAATTGGACCCACGTCAATTGGCTGAGATGTCTTCAACCAATTTCCGTAAGGTTCAAAGCGAAACATGGGGTGCTTCTCCATTTTTCGCAGCAAAGTTTGCTCAAGCCGACCGCGGCTTCTAAGCAATTAATTATCAAACCCCTATCCAAAAATATATAAGGAGAATTAGCCATGGCTAACGATTTGGAAGAGGCCTTAACTGCTGCTGGTGCTGCTGCACTAGTTCAGAAGCAGATTGACCCAGTATTGCTTGAATACCAGCGCCGCTATGCGCCGCTAGTACGCTCGCTTCCTACGGTCAAGTGGGGCTCAACAGTTTACTACTTCAACAAGCGTACAACGCTTCCTCAGGGCGGATTCGTCACTGACGGCGGTGCACGACCTGTATCAACATCTAACTACGCTCAGGAGAACTTTCAGATTCGTCTGCTCCAGAGCGTTGGTGCGGTAACCGGTTACTCACAGTCAGTTACGGCTGACTTGATTGGTGACCTCCGTGCCCGTGAAATCGAGGGCGCTGCCCGCGGTCTTTACTGGGACATGGAAACCGCTATTCTTTGGGGTGCTGGTGCACCTACTCAGAACGGTGCTTACCCACAATTTGACGGACTTGACGTTATTGCTTCGTCATTCTCGTCTGCATCTACTGGCGGCCCTTCACAGGGAATCGGCGGCGGAACAATTGACAACTACGGTGGTGCTTCTGTATGGGGCGCTCCAACATTCAACCCTTGGGTTGATGGTGTAGACCAGAACGCAATTGACGCTGGCGGAAACAGCCTTACTCTCGGAAGCCTCGACCTTCTCATTGACCTCGTTGAATCGAACGTCGCAGAGCCAGTTGAGAACTCAGAGTGGATGTTCCTCATGTCACCTTCAGCCAACAGCCGTCTGTCACAGTTGCTCGTCAACCAACAGCGTTTTGTTGACCAGGTTGAAATTGAGGCCGGTCTTATCGTACCTACATACCGTGGTGTACCAATTGTTAAGACTTCATTCCTTTCACCACGTACCAACAAGATGGGCACAGTAGTTGCTACTAAGGGAACCGGTGGAAGCCTTCCTTCAGTTGCGCTTAACTACCAAGTTGCTCCTGTTATTGCTCGTTTCGGTGAAATCCAGGCTTCTTCTGTTGCTACTGCAACTCCAGACGCAAGTGGAACAGTTGCTCTTACTTTCTCAACCCCAACGGGTCCAGAAGGTTCACAACCAACACACTACAAGGTTTACCGTAACTACACAGTTGCAGGCACTAACGCCACAGTAACCCTTCTTGGAATTGTTGACGCATCATTCTTGGACAGCACAGGCAACATTTGGGCTACCACTAAGATTGTTGACAACGGAACCACTCTTGTTGCTGCTAACGGAAGTAACGTACAGGCTTCGCCTACTGCGTCTTACTCTTACTTCAACAATGGCCTTAAGCCACTTACCTCAAACGGTGAGCAAAGCATTTACCTCATGTCACGTGACCCGAACTACATCGTTCGTCCATTCGTGCGTGAAATGCAACCTATTAGCGTTTACCCAACTACTGCATCACCTGACAGCCTGCCATTCGCATTCGTTGCGGACACCACGCTTGCTGTTCGTGCGCCTAAGTACATTGGTCGTTTGGCTAACGTTGCTGCTGCACTGGACAAGACTGCTGGAAACGGAATCCTCCCAACCTCAACGTCTTACAGTCCATCGTTCCAAGTTGACTAATCTTTAGTCACCTTAACAGGTAATAAAGTTTCAGCGTAGGGGTCAGGTTCCCTCGTTCCTCCCCTGACCTCTACGCTGGATTTATCTTTGAAAGGCTTTACCATGGTTTTACTAGCAAAATACGAAACAGGCGGCGCTGCCGGACTTGTTTGGGAAAAGGCTGGCGATGAGGGTGCTATTGAGGTTACTCCTTGGTTTGCCCACGAATTGCTATCTATTCCCGGTGACCTTTTTTACGTTGTAGAAAAGGAAATCAAAAAGGTAGAAAAAGAAGTAGAAAAAGTAACCAAGAAAGCAACTCCTGTAGTTGCTGAAACGGAAATTATTGCTACTGAAGACATTGCAGAAGCAATTGCAACTGCATCACCAACTAAGCGTCGTTCAACGAAAGAATAGGTAACTCATGGCAAACAACGGGTCACAATACAGCGACCCTGTTTCGCTTGCCAGCGTTGCAGACCTTGCACGTCGCTATCCTGAGTTAGTTGTTGACCTTGAACCAACTGTCCTTGCAGACATTTTGGCCGAGGCAACAGCACACTTAGAGGACCGTACGGGTCGCCGCTTGGCACCGTTTACGGGCCACATTTATCAAGACCGTCTTTTCGGAATAGACCCCGCAGAATACGGCAATAACGCAGACATGCCTATGGACATCTATGGTGCACTGGGTATGTCACAAGCCATTGCACTTGGAGCGTCAACGCTCGTGCGTCACTTTTGGCTTGACCAATTTGCTCCGGTTTATCCGGAACTTTGGACTTACACAGTTGAGTCCATGAATATATACCGTACATACGGTGACTTTCAACCAATTGACTTTGCTCATGGTGGCGTTCGCGGTCCGGACGTAACTGACGGGCACGTTTGGATTCGTCTGGGTACTTTTGCCCCAGAAGGAAGTCGTATTCAAGTTGTTTACAGTGGCGGATACACTAAAGGTATTCCACCATCGCTTCGTCGCGCCTGCTTGTTCCAGGCCGCTAAGTTCATCATTCTTGAGTTTGAACCACAAACTCGTCGTGAAATGAATCTAGACCAAATTGACCAACAGATTGATAGTTTGATTGCCCCTTGGGTTCGTGGCTAGAAATGGCCTATGTCCGTTCGACATCAGAAACTCCTGGATGGCAAAAAGGTATTAAATCTCTTGACTCAGCAATAGCAAAAATAACAATAATGAAGGCGCGTGTCGAAGACATGCAACCTGCTCTTAATGACATTGCTCAAGAATTTGCTCTTATGGAAGCGCAACGTTTTAGAAACAATGGTGTTTCTTCTGAGTTTGGTACTAAAAAATGGCCAGAACTTGAAGAATCAACTATCAAAAGACGTCAGTACGATGATAAATCTAACCATGGTAGTGAAGCACTTGACGCAAGAGGATATCTTGCCAACGCTGCTTCTGCTCCTAAATTTGAATTTTTTGGTAAAAACAGCATTGCTCTTATAATTAACCCAAGTGGCAAAGGTCGTCCAAGTTCTTATACACGTGGACATGACTATGGTTTCTATCAACAAAATAGTAAAAAATATAACCGACACAATAAAGATTTTGAGTTTGTAACCATAACACCAGAATTTCTTGGTTTTGCCAAGATTATTGTTGAAAGATACATTCTTGGTGGAGTTGCAACAAAATCAAATGCTGAAAAAGCAAAGATTCCATCTGACCACGCAAGTGGCGATATCGCAAAAGGTATCAGGGAACGCCGAGCACGCAAAGTTCGTCAAAATCGTGAATTGAAAAAGTCTCTTGACAAAAGGGCACCTGAGTATATTTCTTACGGTAAACACATGCAAATACTTAAGCCAGGTAAAACTGCGGCTAAACATCAAGAAGAACTTGTCGCTTCTAAATCTATTGAAAATATGTCAAGGGCTGAATTTCAACAATTCAGAATTGAATCACGAAAAGCAGTTAATTCTGCTTTAAGGCAAATTGACAAAAGTAAAGTAGAAAAACAATTGGGTCAGTATCTTAATGGTGACCCTCACATGAGGAAACCATAATGGCACAACGTGACTGGTGGCAAGACTGGAGTCTTTCCTACGCTGACAATACTTTTGGTACCATTACAGGTGGTCACTCAGTACAAGAAGCAGCATACAACACTTTGCAAAAATGGCTTCCAACGTACATTGCAGAATTTAACAGAATGCTTGGTAGCACGGTTTTGGTTGAACCATTTGAGTATCGCCACCGTCCTGAGTTTCGTACTTTGCCCCGTCAAGCGGCTGCGGCAATTTTATTGAGTGTTCCAACTACGGTTGGTCCACCAGAAATTTTTCAAACAAACATTCGCGCTAACTGGCGTCTTGAGGCGATGGTATATGTCTACGGTACAAAAGATTGGCAAGAAACAGAGGCACTTACGCAAGCCTACGCGGCCTGTGTCCGAGCCTGTCTTATTCAACAACGCGGTCTTGGTGGTTTCGCTGAAACTACACTTTGGGATGGCGAAGAATATTTGGAAGGCGAACACAGTAGTGGCCGTACAACCGGCATTGCACACGTTCGTTTTATTGTAACGGTTGGAAATGCAATGGATATGTATGGTGGTCCACCTGCCCCTTCAACAGCGGCACCAGAACCACTAACCATTGTTACATCAGCCAACATCCAGGTAGAGAAAGAACAACTATGAGCAAGAAACATGTTTTAGTACAGGCCCCACACGTCATTCTTGATGCAGAAGGCCGCCAAATGTCCCCAGGACACGATTACAACGTTGCTGAGAGCGAACTCATTTTGAGTTATATCTCAGAAGGATTTTTAACAATTATTGAATCTGCCCCTGAAAAGGAAATTCAACAAGAAATTAAAAAGACAGCAGTACCAACAAAGAACGTAAAGACTCAGGAAACTGAATCTACTAATCTCACAGGAGAACTCTAATGGCTAATCAAGCCCCAGGCATTTCAATTAATGTTACTGCCGCAGCACCATCTTCTGCTACCAACAACCCAACAGGAACATGGTTCACTCTTGGAGTTGCAGCAGGCCCAGCCGGTGTCGCAGTACCAATCAACTCAATGAGCGACTTCAACACTTATTTTGGTAAAATTGTAAACGGAACCTTAACTGGTCGTTATTCAATTGCTAATGTTGACAGCACTCTTCTATACGACGCACTTGACGTTTTCTTCCGCGAAGGTGGAGTAAGCGCAGTTGTTTCACGTGTTCAACCTACATCTACTGGTGTAGCCGCAACCTCAACAACTACTGGTGGTAAGATTCTTCTTACGGCTAATGGTAAGGGTACTTGGGCTAACTCAAGCAACTCAGCAGCAGACGGTGTAATTCTTACAATTACTGGCGTAACTGTACAGGGTTCAACACAATACATTGCAAACATTGCTTACAACGGAACAATCACTGCTTCGGCAAAGGGTCTTGTAACTGACACTGACGTAATCAACTGGGTTAACTCAGTTGCACCATACAAGTCATTTGTGACTGCAAGTTCAATTTCAGGTTCAACAGTACTTCCTGCAACTGGCGACAGCGTTTCAATCTACCTTACTGGTGGAACTGACGTTGCCGTAGCGGACGCAGACGTAACAACAGCACTTGCTGTTCTTACCGACATCTATGGTGCTGGACAAATTTCATACCCTGGTAACACCAGCGTAACTGTACAAACTGCTCTTGTTAACCACGCTGCTGCATCTAACCGCGTTGCTTTCCTTGACGCCCCAAACACCGCAACTGTTGCAACACTAACAAGTGCTGCTGCAAGCGTTCAGGGCTCTGCAGACGACCCATCATACGGTGCTATGTTTGCTCCTTGGATTAACGTACCTGGTGTTTCTCAAAACACTACATTTAACCGTACCGTTGCCCCATCGGCACTTGCTGCTGCTAAGGTTGCAAAGAGTGACCTTGCAAATGACGCTAACGTTCCTGCTGCTGGTATTGTATCAGGTGCTTCTTCATACGCAGTTAACGTAACTCAATCTTACGGTTCAACAGACCGCGGAAACCTCAACGCTGCTGGCGTTAACGTTATTAGACTTGTTCCTAACGTTGGTATTATTGCAATTTACGGATTCCGTTCACTTGCAATTGACCCTAACTGGACATTCCTAAACAACGTACGTTTCCGTATGCAAGTTACTCGTGACTTTGATGTTGTTGGAGAAGGTTTTATCTTCCAAGAAATTGACGGAAAAAACCAAATTTTCTCTACTCTTGCTGGAGCACTTGCAGGCCTTTGCTCATCTTACTGGATGCGCAAGAGCATTTACGGAGACACTGCATCAGCAGCATACTCTGTAAACTGTGGACCACAAGTTAACACACCTGCAACTATTGCCGCTGGTCAAATTAACGCACAAGTTAATCTTAAAATGTCCCCATTTGGTGAGTTTGTAACTATCAACGTTACTAAGTACGCAGCCAACGCAAACATTCCTCAATAATCTAATAAAGTCTAAGGAGAAATTACAATGGCTTACTCAACACCAACACACTACTACGGTTCAGAGCAACAGTGGCTTGCCACCTTGTCTTTTACCAATTTGCCACTAGGCATTAGCACCACCGCTGTATCAACATCAACAACTATTATCTTTGACAAATTTGCTGGTGGAGACACATCTGCTCCAACAAACAAGCACCGTCCTGGTGGAATGGGAAATGAAGTAACATATGCTTCACTCCCTACTTACTCAGACGTAACGCTTACAAAGGCATACAACACACAGGCTGACCACGACATTGTTGGTGACATTCACAAACTTGTTGGTAAGGCAATGGTTACAGTTAACCTTCAACCACTAGACGACACAGGAACCCCTTGGGGAACTGCTCGTAACTACTACGGACGCATTGCTTCTGTTAAAGACGGTGGAACCGACTCTAACAGCAACGCTACTCGTATGTGGGAAATTGACATTTCCGTTGAAAGCCTTTCAGACGTTGCTGCTGCAAAGACCCTTTCTAAGGACGAATTTACGGCTTAAGTTTAATTACTTGACTCTTGTAGTATAGTATTACATACAACACCATAGGAGGAAACATGGTTGATTTTAATATTAATAATGGCGAAGATATTGTGAACGAAACTGATAAGGTGGCGGTGGCTGAGACTCCGGTCCTAGACACCCCCCTTATCGGTCTTCGTAAGCGTCGTGAGCAAATCGTAAACGAATTGTTCATTGACATTAAAGTGCCCCGTTGGGACACACCAGAGATTTACATTCGCTTTAAGCCGGTTTCGGCAATGAAGTTGAATTCTACTATTGCACGTCGAAGCAAGGAAAAGGGCACCGACTGGTCATACTTGGCTAATGCGGACATGCTCGTTGACTCATGTGTCGGTATCTACGCAGTTGTTGATGGTGATGAAGACAACAAGTTGTCACTTCGTCTAGACGACCCACGTGGTTCTTGGACTAAGTTTGACCCAGACCTTTCAGCAGCATTAGGCATTGAAGCAGTTCGTGCCGTTGACGCTTGTCAGGCATTGTTCCTTACGGAAGGCGACCTCATTGAGACCGCTAACAAATTATTCCGTTGGAGTAACATTGCAAACAATGAGGCTGACGAAAGTTTTTAACAGCCCTGGCCGATGAGCCGCAAATTGAGACTGGTGCCTACGCTATATCGCTAGGCATAGACCCAATAACGTTTCTATCCCAGGGCAAAGAAGATTACCTAATAAGTATCGCTCTTATGCAAAAATCGCTACAAATGAGTAGCAAACAAAAAATAGAAGAAATAAAACTACTTGCCGAACTGATTGGATTAGAAGTCGGTAAAACTGTAGCAAAAATCTTTTAACATCTATCCGTCTAAAAATCTAACTTAGGCGGCATAACAAAGCCGCTACCTTTTGCGAGGTGGCGGCTTTCTCTATTAAGGATAAGCATGGCAGAAGAAGGCGTAATATTACCTGTATCAACGCCCGTTGGTGATTCCCCGTCTAACCTTGGTAAGGTTGAGGCCGGGCTTAAGGGCGTCGGTGATGCTGCCGAAACGTTAGTTCCAAAGTTAGATAAGGCAACTCAGGGAGTTGCAGCACAAACAGAAATACTTGACGCAAACACCAAGGCTACTGAAGCCAATACAAAAGCACGCAAAGATTCAATTCCATTTACTGAAGCAGAAATTGCTGCAATGGTGGAACAAGAACGTGCCATGGGCGGCCTTGTTAGTGAAACAGGCGAGTTAATTGATGTAACAACAAAGTTAACTGAAACCGAAATACGGGCAACAGAAGTTGCTAAAGCAAACGCAGAAGCAAATCAAATACTTGCAGACAGTCAAGAAAAATTAAAAATTGCCAGCATTGAAGCATCTTCAGCAATAGGTGCTGGTCAAGCAAATTTTGGCAAGTTTTACACAAACATGACAAAGATGGAAGCAATGGGAACTCCAGCAGTTCTCAAGGCTGCCACCTGGGGTGCTTTTGCTGTCGGTGGTATTGCGTACGAAGGTATTAAAACATACGCAAAATTTAACGCAGATATTGTTCAATCAATTACACAGGCAGGACGACCCCTGTCTTCAATGAACTTCTTAACCAACACTGCTATTAGCACTGCTAAATCAACTGGTGTTGCGCTTAATGACGTTGCAAGCATCATCTATCGTGTTTCATCAGCAACCGCTGGTATGAACGGTGGATTTGGTGCGTCAAACAAGCAAATTGCTGACATGACAAAAAACATTGCCACTCTTAGTGTTATTGGTGGCATTCAAGGTGGAGCACCCACCGAGCAATCTGCTCGTGTTATGGGTGCCTTGATGAACACAAACCTTGCCGGTCTCGGCACGGACCCAAGCAGGATTGCTGCGTTTATTAACGCCATGACTGGTGCTGGTGACGTAAAACAATCAGACGTAATTTCTTCCCTTGGTCGCGGTATTCTTTCGAGTGCTGCCGCCAAGGGAATTTCTGCGTCTAGTATTGGTACATACATTGACCTTTTGACTTCACAAGGTACACCTGGTTCAACTGCTGGTACATATGCAAAAACCGCATTGAGTCTTCTTACCGCACCTGGTGCGCAGGCTGCTAAGGCGCTTGCAATGGTTGGTATTAACACTGGTGACCTTAACGTAATGATGCAGAAAAACAATGGTGTTTCTGCGGTTGCTCAGTATCTTCACGATGCTATGCAAAAATTTGACCCATCTCAATTTAACGTAAAATACAAAGGTCTTACTGGCGCCGCTGGTGCTACTGCCTTGCTTGAAAACTGGGGTGTTGGAAATATTCCACAATCAGTAGTTAAAGCATGGTCAAAGGGAATTCTACAAAACATGAGTGCGGCAGACTTGGGTACAACTCAATCTGGTGCAATTGACCCAGCCACCGGAAAACGAACCGCTGTTACCGGAGCACAATGGCTCAACACACTTGAAAACCTTATTATTACAAAGGCTTTTGGTGGTTCACGAAGCGCCGCCTCAGTTCTTGCTCTTGCTAATGACCCAAGCAAAGTTGCTGGTATTCAGGCAAACATTGACAAGAACATGACCCCTGAGGCTCTTGCAAGGGCTAAAGCCCTTGCATTGAGCACACCTCAAGCACAATTCAACATGATGAAGCAGACTGTTATGTCTGACCTTCTTATTGTTGGTAAAACACTTACACCAATTGCGCTTACTTTGGGAAAGGCTTTTACCGGTCTTCTCGGCGCTGTAACTAAATTTAAACCAGTAATTATTGCTCTTGGTTTAATACTTACAAAAGTAATTCTTCAAGCCTCAGCATCTAAACTCGCTTCTCTTGGTAAGGGTATTTTTGGACTTACTGGTGCGGCTGCGTTAAAACGTCGTGACAAACTTGAAGAAAGACTTGCCAACCTTCGCGATGGAAGTGGCCTTAAGGGTCGAACAATTCAACGCAGCCTTGACCAAATGGAAAAACGTTATGGAAAGTCAATGCGAGTTGCCGAGGTTAGGCAAAACGAACAACTTGCAAAAGAAGGAAAAGCCTCTCAAATTTATTCAAGGTCAACCACAGCCGTAACTGGATTTACTGGTGCAGTTGAAAGAGCAACAGGTGTTATTGAAAATAGCGTTATGGGCGGAGGGGTTGGTGGTTCTGGTTCTGTAGGAGGACGTGGCCCAACTGGTTCTTCTAATTCAAGACTTGACAAATTACGTGCTAAAGCACTTAAAGAAGAAGAAAAAAGATTAAATTCTGAAAACAAGTTTATGTCAGAGGCCATTGCCTCAAGTGACAAACAAAGACAAAAAATTCAAGATGAATTAAAATATGCCGAACAACAACGTGTTGCAGGCATGAAACAATACAATGGTCCTCTTACAAAATTAAGTCTTGAAGGTGTTGGAATTGCACCATTAAGTCCAGCAGAAAAATTTATGATGCAGGAATACCGTACGGGTCAAATGGACCTTCACGGTAGTGACAGACTTCACACATCTGCAATTCAAAAATGGCTTCACGCTAACGAGTATGAGTCAACTCCTGAAGCCGCTAATAGGTCGCTTGCCAATATTCAACAACACCTTGACATGTATAAATACGCAGAAAATGCAACTCCTGCTCCCAAAGTTTCACTTGCTGAATCTCTTAAATATCGTTTAGGAATTCCTGAAAAGGGTATTGTTGAAGACGTAGAAAAAACTGGATTAAAAGACCTTGGAAAAGACGTTCTTAGCAAGGCTAGCGGATTAGTTGGTAAACTTGGTGGCGGTCTCCTTACTGGTGGACTTAGCGACCTCATGGGTGGCGGTATTGGTGGACTTCTAAGCGGCGGACTTGGCATGGCTGGTGGACCCATTGGCATGATGCTTATGTCAACTCTTGGACCAATGATGATGCCTCTTATGGGCAAAGCACTTAGTGGTATTGGTCATTTCTTCGGAGGTATATTTGGTGGCGGTTCAAACGCTGTTGCTAATTACAAACCTCCAACAACCACGTACACGGGTCTTCAATCTTCACAAAATTTGCAATCAGCAATTCTTGCTGACAAAGCAACATTGGGTAACCTTTCTACAAAAATTGCTAATGGAACTGCAACCAAAGCAGATTATGCTCAATTTTCTCAATTGACAGACCAAATGACACTGTACACAAATCAACAAAAAAATGTCTATGGAATTACGGGTAACGGTTCAACAGCAGTAGTTACTGCTGCAGAAAAAAATTCAGCACGTGCTTTGGCAAAAAAAGTTGCTATAGAAAGCAATTTGCTTTCAGGCAATAAAATTGTATCAATGGTTAACACATTAGATGTTCCAGGAGAACTTCGTAAATTAAAGGCTTCTGGAATTGTTGGTCAAGAAGCCGCAGACATTAAAAAAATATTTTTAAGCGGAAACAGCGCTAGCGACCAAGTAGCAATGATTAAAAAACTAGTTGCTGCTCAAAAAAACGCTGACGTTCAAAGTCAAATAAACGACCCCACAAGAACAATGTCAGTTGACCCCAATTTCTTTAAACGTGTTGCAGTTAACAGCCTGGTTGCATCTCAACAAAAACAAAATATTAAAACAGGCGTTGCACAGGCTTTGCTGGGTATGCATTATAATAAAAATCTTACTCAAGGACAAGCCGTACAAAGAGAAGGAGTCTTTCTTAAGGCTTCGCTTCAAGCACAAGAATCCATTAAAGCAGACCAACTTCTTTTGCAAAACAAAAACCTTGATGCATCTTCTAAAAACGCACTTACTAAAGAAATTGTTAAACTTGGTGAACAACAAAAGAAATATCAAGAAGCAGCAAAGAATATTGCCGGAACATATCACCTTTCACAACAAACAATCTCAGGTCTTTCAAAAGCAATTGCTTCTGGAGTTAAAGATAGTAATGTTGAAATTGGTCTCACTTCTCCAGGTATGGCAGCGGCGTTCCAAGCAGCACTTGGTGGAGGCGGACTAAAGGGTGTTATGCAAAAAATTGACGCAGACATTAAATCGAAAGCATAGTTAATGGCAACAGACCCAATTCCTACACTGGTAACTATTACACCAACAACAGCGGGTTTCAATCCTGTCGTGGTTGGTCTTATAGACCATTCAACCTACGGACCCGTTGGCGGTTCTGGTGGATGGCAGGTTGTGGACCGTCCAAAAACAATTTCTGCAACACAATGGTATGACCGTGCTCCATTTCAATTGGAATTTGAATGTTATCTCGACAACGCGGTTACTCAAAAACCAGAAAATGTTGGAACTTCAGTAGAAGTTGATTGCCATCAACTTCAAACATGGCTGGACCCAATTAGTAACACTATTTTGGAACCAACAACATTAACACTTACTGGACCTGTACCTGGTGCACAAGGAACGGCAGACCCAAAAGTCTTTGTTCTTTTTTCAATTTCATTTTTAGATGCAATAAGAGATTTGCAGACTGGTGACAGAACACAACAAAAAATTCATGTGGTTTTTTACGAATATAATAAACCATTGGCAAGTCAATCAACAGCCCCTTCGGCCGTTGTTTCATCAAAATTGGTTGCTTCAAATACTAGCGTTATAACTGCTAAATCAAGTCAAACCATTGCACAAATTTGCGCCAACAAACCAAACGTTGTAGTTAATAAAAAAGTTACAAAAGTTACATATGTTAACGGCAAAAAGGTTAGCACAACAACACAAGTTCCTACTAACATGTCTTACGTGTCTGCCTTTCTTTATCTCAATAATATCAGAGACCCTAAAACCGCCCTTGTTGCGGGTAAAAAATACATAGTTCCATAATGGCAAATCCTATTCAAGCAACAGCGAGTAATTCAACAAGCAATACTGCTGGGTATATCTCACCGTTGACGGTTAGCGCAACACAGACAACAACAGACGTAACTCCTGGTTTTGGTTTTGCTGACTTAACTCAATTTGAAATTGTTAATTACAAAACGGGAGCAAAAAGTCTTTTTTACTACAATTACGAAGCAAGTATTACGGACGCCATTCTTCAAAAAAACATGATGGGTGCATCAACGTTTACGCTTCAGTTAACAGACCCAAATCGTGAACTTCTTAGAAACCTTATCCAACAAGGAACTGTTGTAAAGGTTGCAGGTCTTCAATTTGTTCTTACTCAATTTGTTAAGGCGTCAAATCAAATTCAATTGGTTTTTGAATCTGCTGCAATTAACCTACTTAGACAACAACGAGGAAACGGTTCAATTAACAACCCAGTAGGAACAAACGTTACTGGAGCAATGCATTCATTCGTTTCCTCTGTAAACGTAAAATCAAACCCATTTGGAAACCTATCCCTTGTTGCACCAGACTACGTATCAGTTTGGAATCAACTAACAAGTGGTTTGAATAAAACAGGACTTTCAGAATCAGTTGCCCTTGGTCGAGGAACAACCTCAGACCCTTACGAAGATACTTGGACTGCAATGACAAGAATTGCATCAAGTATTGGTTGGCGTCTTTGGGAAAACAATAACGTTATCTTTTTTGGACCAGATGAATACTGGCTTGGTGAGGTTAAAGATACCAATGGCGTTTTGATTCCATCACCTGTAAATGCACGAAAAGGAACACTTGGTTCAAATATTCAAATTATGAAAGAATTTCAACCAACCGTTCAACTTATTGACTTTGACTGGGACGTTGGAAAGCCTTTCGGTCAAGCAACCGCTACTTGCATGATGGACAAATTCACATACGATATTGGTGAAATAGTTACCCTACAGGGAATGGGTCCGGCAGACGGTCAATGGATGATTTCCTCTATGCAAAGAGACTATTTTAATCCTCAGGCCAGCGTTGTTCTTCAGGTTCCTATGCCTTTTGCACAAGCGGTACAACCAAATTCTTTGCCTCTTCCCCCTTTCCCCCTAACGGTAAAAACAAAGTAAGGTATAAAAATGAGGACAAACGACTCAAATACACTTCTACAGGCTCACCACAGAAACTTCAGTGGCATTATTGCCGCTACGGGTGTTCAGTATTCAGGCGTTTACTACGGCGTTGTTGCGCAAACAGACGCCAGCGTGGCCAATCAAAGCCCACCACCCATTACGGCGGGCAACTTGACAATTACCATCCCTTCTCTAAGTGGCGCCACACAGGCCTGGGGGCCCATTCCGTACCCTGGTGCTTTTGCCCCTCCGGTAGGCACAACTTGTTCTGTCGGGTTCAATTCGAGCAATCAGCCCGTAATCATGGCATTCTACGGGTTCACCCCAGGTCTGGTACGTTATGGCAGCGGAGCGCCTAGTTCTTCAAAAGGAAATGTCGGAGATACATACATAGACATTACCGGTCAAAAGATATATGGCCCAAAAACTCATTCAGGCTGGGGTTCTGGTTCATCTTACGATGTTGAACTACCAGATATTGACACTCCTTAAATCCTTGCAAATATTGAAATCATAGTGTAAGATATCTTTATAATGGCCCGATAATTGTCTGGTCAAAAACGAGGGACACGTTTATAATGATTTCAATATTTACACCAAGTCACGACCCAAAATATCTTGACCAAGCATATGAAAGCCTTAAGGCACAGACTTATGAGGCATGGGAATGGGTTGTAGTTCTTAACGGCAAGGCCGAATGGTCTAGACCAGAATACGATGACCGTGTAAAAATTTCTTACGCCAAACCACAATTGGGTGGCAAAGTTGGAGCGCTTAAAAAGTACGCTGTAGAACTTTGCATTGGCGATATTTTAGTAGAACTAGACCACGACGATATCCTCATGCCGACCGCCCTTGAAGAGGTCCGCAAAGCATTTGATGAAAACCCAGATGTCGTTTTTGTTTATTCTGATTTTTCTTACATTAATGCGGACTCTACTCCTAATTTTTCTAAATATTCTCCTGATTACGGTTGGGAATATCACGAAGAAGATGGATACAATGTATGTCACGGACTTGCACCTAGCCCGCACAACGTTTCACTAATTTGGTACGCACCAAATCACATTCGCTCTTTCCGCACCTCGGCTTACAAAGCAACTTCGGGATACGACGAAACCATGAAAGTCTTGGATGACCAAGACATTATGTATAAAATGTTCCTTCAAGGTGATTTCTTTCACATTAAGAAAAACCTTTACCTACAACGTGTTCACCCAGACAACACTCAGGCACAGTCGGACATTAACCCGTTCATTCAAACTGAAACAGTTCGCATGAATCACAAAAATATTCAGCCACTCCTACTGGCTTGGTGTCAGCGCAATAACCTTATGGCTATTGACATGGGCGCTGCTCATAACCCAACGCCAGGATATTCAACCCTAGACATGCACGAACCAGCAGACCTTGTTGGTGACGTGTTTGACATTCTTGGAAGCCTTGACGACAACACTGTTGGCGTTATCCGTGCGGTGGACTTCCTGGAGCACATTCCAGACAAGGTTCGACTATGGAATGAAATGTATAGAGTTCTTGCTCACGGCGGAATGATTCTAAGCCTCACCCCAAGCACCGATGGTCGCGGCGCATACCAAGACCCTACGCACAATTCTTTTTACAACGAAAATTCATTCTGGTATTTTGCGGACGAAAACTACCGCAAGTATGTACCAGAACTGAAAATGAACTTTCAAAAGGCTGTTCTCCAGACTTACTTTCCAAGTGACTGGCACCGAGAAAACAATATCCCCTACGTAAACGCAAACCTTATTGCAATTAAGGATGGTTCACGCCAAGGGGGCAGACTAGGAATTTAAAATGGCTGATGCTATAACAGGACTAACAGCAGCATGGGTACCCAATAAGGGAATTCAACTAGAATGGACCGCTGCCGATGATGCAACAACCGAATCATCGTACATTGTTTATGTTTTGACAAACACAAACAAAACAGTTCCAACATGGAGTCCAATTGGCAATCTGCAGGCAAACGTAACCAGGACTATTTCACAGACTTTTTACAGCCTTTCAGCGCCACTAACATCTTTCTTTTTTAAATTCCCTACAAATCCACTTGGCTCATATGCTTTTAGAATTGTGCACATTGATTCAACCGGTGCGCAAAGCCCAAGTACAACGGTTTCCGTTTATCAACAACAGATTTTTCCACCTTTTACACCGCCTCACCTGCAGAATCAAATTGCAATTGATTCTTACGGACAATTTTTGACAAACGCACAAGATACCTACGAAGATGTTTCTTCAAACGTAGCAATGCTTCTTGGAACTATTATTGGCCAAAGACCTCAGGTTAGTCAATACGGTATAGAAGACCTTCCTCTTACACAGGTAAATTCCTTGGCAGTTCAAGGTTCAATTAATAAATGGGAGCCGCGTGCGAATGCATCGGTTACCGTAAAATACGATAACAATAATAACGCAACTCTTAACGTTAAAATTGACAACATTTAAGAAAGTTTACAATGGCAGAATATATTGACATTCCTATTGTTGCTGACACAGATGTTCTTATTCAGCAAGCGCTAACATCAATTGTTAATAACGTTCCTGGATGGGTCCCACGTGAGGGTAACTTGGAAGTTCTTTTGGTTGAGCAATTTGCTCAGATGGCGGCAGAAGCCGCCACGGTTGCCTCTGCCGTTCCGTCTTCAATTTTTGAATACTTTGGTTCTTTGATTGGTATCACACCAAGTGAAGGAACATATGCAGAAATTCAAACAACTTGGACACTTGTTGCAAATGCCCCAACTGGCGGTTATGTAATACCAGCCGGAACAGTTGCAGGATTTTTCTACGAAGGTAACTCCTACCTGTTTCAAACAATTACAAACAATACAATTGTTGCTGGTCAGACAACTGGTTCATTTATTATGCAGGCAGTTGGTGTTGGTTCTACTTACAACATTCAAGGTCTAACAGGAATAAATCCTCTCACCACCTATTTGCAGATGCAAAACTCTGACCCCAATGTTTCTAGTATTTTAATTACTGCTACCGCGGCAACGAATACCGCTCTTACATCAGGAACCGACCCAGAATCAACAACTAATTTTCTTAACCGTTTAACGTCTGAATTACAACTTCTTGCACCAAGACCAATTACACCAAGTGACTACGCTTTGTTCTCTCAAAATCTTGCTGGTGTCTACCGCGCACTTGCTTTTGATGGATTTAACCCATTGACAAATCGTTTGACAACTGCTGATGCAAATTTCTTAACAGCAGCAACTTCTAGTTCTGCTCCAGCAAACTGGGGTACTTTTGGAAACGGAACTGTAGCGCTACCTACTCTTAGTACACCAGGAACATCTCCTGCAAACTATCTTCAATTTACGTCTTCTTCAAGCGCACCACTTAGCGGTGCTCTTTTGCATGATGCAACATTGGTGGAAGATACATCAGTTAAGGTTATTGTTGGAACTGGTTCAATTAGTACATCTGTAAGTTCTGGAAACCCTGCATTAATTCTTATTAATGATGCAACAAATGGAAATGAAATTGTTGTTGTTACTGCCGCTGCTTCAAAATCAGGTTCCGGTGGAACCGCAACACAAATTCTAACGGTTCTTTCTCCAGGATTTAAATATGCTCACGACACTTCGGCATCAGTAACATTGTTACAAGGTGCTGTTGTTCCAAATGCGGTTAACCTTTCTGCTAACACAAACTGGTATCAGGCAGCAGCAATTATTCAAGCGGCAAGCGCAACAACAGCAACGGCAAAACCCTACATTGTTTCTGTTGCAACATACGTTGACGGAACAACAGAAGTCTTTTCCTCAAGAGAACAATTTGCAAGCGGTCTTTACTCATACACAACTTTTGCAAAAACCGTTTATTGCAATATTTTCTCCACAAATACAAGTTCACCAAATGCCCTTGCTTTTGATGCAAACATTGACAACGCTTATAATCAATTAAAACCTTATGTAGTTTCTATTCAATCTTACATTGCATTTAACACAACAGAGACATCTAAAACTCATAATATTTTTTACAATTCTCTTAATCAAGTTCAAGCAGACCTTTCTTATGCAGAAAATCCAACAACATCTGTAAGTAATTACAACTTTATTCCAGACGCTAAGTTCATTAACTATCTTTACACAAATGGTGGAAATGCTTCCTGGACAACTGCTGCTGGATTAATGACTCTTCCTAATTACGGTGTTCAATACATTGGAACGGGTTCTGCAGCAGGAAGTACAATTCAATCTGATTCACAAATATTTAATTTATCAAATATTTCTTCAGATTTGCCATCAGCAACAACACGCACTTACACGCTTGCAGCAAAAATTGACGCAAGTTACACAGGGGCAACATTTGCTGACGTTAACATTGTAATTGTAGATGCATCAAACCCAAGTACGGTTCTTGCAACCCTTGCTCCTACCGGAGCGCTTCTGCAAACAATTATTGGTACATTTACGCTTTCTACACCAACAGACGTTCAGGTTCGCATACAATTTAAAACAGGTCTTAACGTACCATTAGGCTCAAGTGTAATTGTAAGTAACGTTGCCGTTTTATCAGGTTCATACACAATCTTGACGCTTCCTGAATCTAATAATTTCTATTATTCTTGGACACCAGGTGGATTGTACGACCCAAACACATTTAACTATCCGCGCAACGTAACCGTTGTGCCTGTTGATTCAAATGGTTTGGCTGTAAGCCCTACAATTGCCTACGGTCTTATTGACTATCTTGACTCTCGTCGTGAAGTTAATTTCACCGTTCAGTCAATCAACCCAAGTTACGTTCCTATTGACGTTCAATATTCTGTTTACGTTTCACCAACGTATGCATCAAGCACCGTTCAATCATCAGTTGATGCCGCAATTCGTGCCTACCTCAGCCCAGCAACATGGGGTGGTGGAATGAACTCACCTGCCTACTGGGATGGTTCATCAACGACAATTCGTGTAATGGACATTGCTGCTGTTATTGGGGCGGTTAACGGAGTATACAGTGTTATTTCCGTTAACATGAGAACCTCTTATCCTGTTGGTGGTTCATATGCAGGAACAGACATTGCGCTGAATGGCATTGCACCGCTTCCAATTGCAAATACAATTACTGGCTCAGTGTTTACTAATAGTCAAAATGCGTACAGTGGTCTAGGTTAATGCCGACAACGCTTCCCAACAGTTATAATACACAGTCAATTTACAACACTGTGCCTCAATTTATTCAAGACCAGGATGCTCTAAATGGCTACCCTCTTTGGTACTTTATTTACGGTTCAGCGAAAGCACTTGACCAAATTGATATTCTTACGCGTGACCAGGTTGGCGGTGGAATTCACATTGAAGCAGACTTTGGTAAATATTACGGTGCTGAAATAGTTGATGCTCAATTAGCAATTGCAATTAGTCCAAGTGACACAACAATAACAATATTTGGTACTGACGCTTCATGGTCGGTTATTGATACTTCTGTTGCGTTTCCTATTAGTATTGTTAATACCATTAATAACATAACGGAAGAAATTTTAATTCCAGCAGGAATTTATGATTGGACTGCTCCATTTATAAAGATTAGTGGAGTTACTCGTGGTCAAGGTGGGACTACCGCACAATACACTCCTTCAAGCACTGGAGCAGACGGAAGCATCTACGTAGAGGATTATCCTGAAGCACCAGGATGGTCACAAACAATTGACATCCAACGTTGTCCAGACTACGCACTTCCATGGCTTGCGCAATTTGTAGGAGCACAGTTACCAGTAGACTCAACGCTTGACCGTCAACAAATGGTTCAACAAATTCAACAACGCGCGGGGTTTGACAGAGCCACAACCTCAGCAATTGTAGCAGAACTTGTTGCAATTACAAATAAACAAATTTCTGCAGAAATTGCACCGCTTACACCATCTCAAATTATTGTTATGGAAAATACGCAATTTCAAACTATATCAAACGTGAATTATTACACGTACAATCAATATGCTATTACGCTTTTGATTCCAAGTCGTGTTTTCTCTTCATATACGTATCAATCACTTCAAAATGCATCTGGTGGAAATGCTGCTACTTATACCAGCACCACTAGTTACATTACAAGTATTGGTGGACTTTATTTCAGTCTTGCTGGAAGCACAACACCAAACAGTTCATCACCTTATGTTAATTTCGTTTATCGCTATCGCCCTGCTGGGCTTCAAATTTTTGTAGGAGGCTACTAAAGTGGCAACAGGTTCAACAAGTAGGGCACGCGTACCATATCCGCTATCAAGTGACTCCGCTGTTATTGCTTTGGACATCCAAGGCGTAGCAACATTTATTGACAATAACGTCGCTACATGGGTTCAGTCTGCATCACAACCAGCGACCACTGTTAATGGTGCTGGAGAATTGTGGTGGTGCACTGATAACACCAACATGAATTATGGTTTTAATTATTGGGATGGTTCTAACTGGTACAACGTAACAACTCAAATGTTTATGGTTGGACCAACTGCTCCTTCTGTTCTTTTTGCCGGGCTTGTTTGGTACGACACTTCAACTACAAACGGT
>Ga0214166_1000232_pt1 | contig 29286 bp, 37 predicted proteins | sample TroBogepilimnion_27_FD_153005 | JGI IMG/M metagenome (GOLD analysis project Ga0214166, IMG submission 153005) | Freshwater microbial communities from Trout Bog Lake, WI - Practice 18AUG2009 epilimnion v3 | ecosystem: Environmental > Aquatic > Freshwater > Lake > Epilimnion/Euphotic zone ...
TATATGTTAAGACCCCGTTTGTGTATACGTACACCCTTGGGTTGGTGTAGTACTGCTCATTAACTGCTAAAATCGACCCGTCAGCACTCAAGGCGACGGCGGTACCAAACTGGGCATATTGACCTTGTAAGGTGTATGACAACTCCCCGTTTGTGTATACGTAAACAGCTCCCTTATTAGTATAGTCATAGGGAGCGCCAACCGCGAGAATCGACCCGTCGGCACTCAAGGCGATGGCGTGTCCAAACTCAGCATAGTAATCGTTTTGCCCGTTCAATACAAAAGGTGCGGATGTAACGCTAAAGCTTCCCTGTCCGTACGTCACGGCCGTCCACGTGTCTGGTTGAACAACCGCGGATGGTGTCCAGTTCAGACCGTCGGGTGAGTACGCAGCACCAATGTCTGTTGCAGTCGCCGTAAAAAGTCCATTTCCACCCGCTACAGAGGTCCAAGCGGTCCCGTTGCCAACAGCTTCCGTCCAGTTGATACCATCCGGTGAAACCATCGAGTGACCGTTACTTGCAACAGTGGCAAAGAGTCCGTTTCCAAACGTCACGGAGACCCAGGGTTGAACTGATGATCCGTGTGTCTGTGTGTACCAGCTGATGCCATCTGGCGAGTAGGTCACGGGGTACGTCCCGTTGTTTGAAACAGCCACGTATGTGCCGTTTCCATATGCACACGCGGACCACGTTGTTTGGTACGGAAAAGTGGAAGGCTGGTATGACCACGTTTTGTTCCACACTGGACTTTGTATGATGGGCCCGGGGTTCACGAAACTTACTGTGACGTACCCCGATGCGCTCGAAGTGGCTCCGAGGTCCATAAAATACAGGATGCTCGGGTCGGCGTAACAAGATGCACCCTGCGTCCCGTCTCCTGGGCTCCCTGTATATCCTCCGCCCCCCGAAGAGCCTCCGTATGGAAACCCCGCGACGGTACCGGACGTGACCGTCTGGGTACTCGAAGATGGAAATATAAATGTCGTAGGATCCTGTACATATATTTGTTGAACTCCATCGTAATCTCCTGTACCTGTGATGTTCACGACGTAACTGTACGGATACCCGTGAGGAACGGCTGTGATACACGTTGCTGTTGTCCCATCTGACGTGATCTGTATAATAGATGTCAAGAGTCCAATAGGCGACTGACCACCGCCAAACCCACCCTGTTCTAGGAGTGTTAATTGACCATATTCATAGTTGTTTCCGTACCCTCCATTCACGTACGAATATGGAACCAAAAATTGAAAGAAAGGGTTTGATCCCGAACCGTTTCCGTAGTACCCAGCACCCGAGCCACCTGACCCGTTTCCAAAGGGCAAAAAAGCCCCCGGGCTTGAGCTCGACCCCGACCCGTCGCCACCGCTCGCCACCATCAGGGGTGTTCCGTTGGTCACGACAAAGGTTCCACCACCTCCTCCGACCGTCACGTTATCTAGGACGTTCGCTGTCAAGGGCGTGGGTTGTTGACCCACAAGCATGGTCAGGACCTGACCCTGTCTGAGCGTGACTTGACCCGTCACGACCCGTCCAGGGGTTGCACCGTAAGCACCTGCGGCCGTAATCTGGTACGTCCCATTTGCAGGTACAGTCCAGTTCTGTTGACCATTTTTGATAGAAAAATAAGATGATGAAGGCCACGGAGCATCGGCATAGGTCTGTTCAGCCGTCGGTCCTCTGTGTCCTGAATTACCCAGAGTTGTGAACGTAAAAGAGTTGAAATAGTACGACCCTGGATAAATGGGCTTGTACATTCTACTAGTCTCTAAGATATTTGTGTTCCTCCTTCCTGTGCGGAGTCCGTCATCGACACGAGCGCCCCGTTCCTGAGTTGAAGAACGTTATACGAAAGGGCATACACCCGAACCTGACGTGAAAAAATGCAAGGGGTCAGGTTCAGAATGTGAAGTTGTCTTAATATTGATCCAAAATTCACTTCACCCGTCTGTTTCTTGCTTTCCGGGTCGAGAGCAAAGGAGTACATGTAGAAGTTCATGTTAGGAACTCGGGTATGGAGTTCAAGGGGTTGTATGACGTGGAGGAACAAAGGGGTGCCCACCTCGACCGGAATAACATCCACGTTATTAAACTGAAGATTCAGACTGACCAGTTGATCCTGACCTTGATTCGTAAAGTTATACGCATCTCCCCCATCGGTTTGTATGACCCAATAGAGCTCTTTGACCATACGTGTGAATTGTGTCAAAAAAGTACACTGAGATACGTTCGCTCCAGCTGTGAATATGAGTCTCTGGATGGTCTGTGTCGGGTAAAAGATCGGTGTGTTTCGAAAGTAGTCCCTCTCCGCCTTACTCACGTAGATATAGTCGACAAAGAGGTTGACTTGGATGGGTTGGGTCCAATTTATGGTTGAAAATTCGAGAGACGGACGGAACTTGACACGGAGGACCGGGGCTTTGTCGAGAGCACACAAGGGCAAATCTATAGAAAGGGGAAGCAAGATGGCGTACGATGCCAAGTTGCTCGTTGTGCCTTTGCCCGTGAAGGTTGTGAGGGCGGCCTGTTTGCCCTGAGGGACGTACAGATCGTTGTGAATCTCGATAGACTCGCCGTAGTGTCTCTCGATGAGCGTGTCATCATATAAAAGCTCCAAAAAATCAATCATACGGGTCCCGGCCGAGTTGTCGACGGCGCACGCCTCGGGCCACGCGACTTGAAGAATCATGTTTCGGCGGGCCACGTCCCCACCCGCTTTGGCGATCCATATAGATATATCATCGCCAAAATGGACATCCTGAGGATACTGAAGTCGTACGTATTGGTGCGTGAACTGTGCCACCACCATATCTAGTACTTTACGAGATTTTAGTAAGGCGAATTAAACTTTAGGCCGCCAACACCACTCTCAATTCTGAGTATGTTGTATGACGTTGCCCAAACGGAGCTTCCATTAGACAAATTCTGGTACATAAGGCGGGAAAAGTTGATTGTTCCGTTCGGTTCCAAAGACTCGGGATTCACCTCGAAAGGAATGACGGACAGGTTTCGAACGGGCAAGACGGTGTGCGTCTGAAACGGAGCCATGACCCCGAGCCCCGTGACCGTCCCAACGTCCGGAGTGATGATCTCTTCGTTTCCTGTGATGGTCAGAGAAACGGCTCCATCGAGGTTCGAGTACTGGTACACGTTTGCCACGTTCGCTGTGCCGGTCACTATGAGCTCCTTGACGGGTCCAAGGAGCTGGAGGTCTGCAAAGCTTTCCGCCGTGACGTGTTGACTCTGGACGTACTTTATTTCGGCCCACGTCGGTTTGGGAACTCCCGGTGGTAGTATCTTGTAATCCGCGATGATGGAGGCTTGGAGCGTCGGGTTTGAGGGGTACGGGTCGTACCTGATGGCGTTTTGTGGGGGCGTAGTCGACGATTGTGAAGGATCATTTGTAAAGATGTACAAGAACCGAGGACCGTTGGCGAATATGGACGGGACGTTCCCTGCAAAGGCGATGGGGGCGTTGTTGGAGGAGTAGTACTGGTACGCGGCGGGGGTTGAGAGGTCCTGGGTCGTATCAATTTGTATGATGGATGCGGATGATGAAGTGTTTGCCGATGCGTAAATAGTTGATCCAACGGCGTGAAGGTTTTTGATGGGACCCAGGTACGGAAGGATACCTGGAGTGCTAGCAGCTTTGTTTGTTACTGAAGACCAATACCCAAATGGTGCTAAAGGAGATTCCGTCCAATTGACACCGTCTGAAGATGTCATGGCGGACGGTGATGTTCCGGCACTCACACAGACAAAGAGACCGTTCCCATATGTTACCGAACTCCAATACCCACTTGGGGCGTTAGTACTGGGTGTCCAATTGACACCGTCTGGAGATGTCATTATAGGTGGTCCTCCAGATCCACCATTCACCGCAACAAAAAGGCCGTTTCCGTATGTTACTGAATCCCAATACCCAAATGGCGCGGTTTGGGGTGTCCAGTTAACTCCGTCCGGGGAGGTCATGACGGGTGGTGACGGGTTGTCCGTGTTCACAGCAACAAAGAGACCGTTTCCGTATGTTACAGAATACCACCTTACATATTGCGACGAGGTATATGTTGACCAATTGGTTCCGTCTGATGATGTCGCGACGAGTGATGATGAATCTGAACTCACGGCGACAAAGAGACCGTTCCCATATGTCACTGATTGCCAAGTTACGTACGACTGTGGGGGTGTCTGGGCAAGGGACCAGTTGACTCCGTCGGGGGATGACATGGCATTTTGAGAACCATCAGCTACGGCGACAAAGAGACCGTTCCCATATGTTACTGATTGCCACCCTCCAAATGGGGCAGTCTGAGGAGTCCAGGTGACCCCGTCAGGGGATGTCATGACGAATGCGTGCAGGTACACAGCAACAAAAAGACCGTTCGCATATGTTACTGAACTCCAATTATTATATTGAGCGGTTTGCGGTGTCCAATTGACACCATCTGGAGATGTCATGAAGGGCGGTGATCCGTAAAAATTCGAGGCAACAAATAACGGATAATAAAAAGTATACGTCGTGAATTGACCGTTCGAGTACACTACAATAGATGAGTTATCTAATAAAAAATACACCGAAGTTCCTATAACGACACCTTCAGTTATTTGACCCGACCCGTAACTTACGGGCGACCAGTCAGTCAAAAAGTTCCCCGTAATTGGAAAAACGTAGAACGTACCCGGTGTGTTTGTCAGGGCAATGAGGTTCGAACCTGTAGACAGAATCTGGTACACTGAACTCACGTTTGCATCAATATTCGAAGTAAAATCAAAGGATGTGTACCCGCCGAGTTCCTGGAACGGGGTGGTTGTATCGTACTGAACGAAAAAGACGTTCGACTGTGACAAATTACTTTCGGCATAGTACGTGTACCGAGCATCACACACCATGGTTCCCGTAGGTGGACCTGCATCCTGAACGCTCGTAGGAAGGTAATTATTCGAAATAAAAGACGATACGTTCCCTTGAATAAGCTCATCAAGGAGACCGCTCACCAAGTATCCGTTCAAGAGTTGAATATACAGGATGTTTCCAAGTATAACAAAATTGACGAAAACGGCCGTTTGACCGACAAAGGCTGTAATGATTTGATAGGACCCAGGTTCATCTATAGGTTTCGTCGTATCATACACTATAAAAACTCCACCGATCGTTAAAAGGAGAATGTACTGTTGGTACGAAAGGGTCGATGAAATATTACAATTGCTTCCCCCAAGGAGGTTCTGAGACACGTTATAGGTCAGGTACGAATTTGGGTCGAAAAAGTTGCCCGTCCCCTTGTTCAAATCGTTTGAAAGGTTTTGGTACTCTTCAAAGTCTATTTCGATACTCATCTGCTGACGCGTCAAAGCGCACAAGGGAATGGATTCACACCCGAGAGGAATGTTCACGTAGTACTCTCGAGCGGCAACAGCCTGTGTAAAGTCTAGGGTTCCATTCATGAGTTTGAGAATCGCCTTATTTTCATATGGAATTGTGAGATCGTTAATGAGTTCCATATACTCACCCGTGTACCGTTTGATCACTTGACGACCAACGAGTACACGCGCCTCTTTGACCAACTTGTGCGCCACGGAGTCGTCGTAATTGGAGAGGGAAGGTGGGAGGAACCCCTGGATCCACCCACCCTGGGGCAGTGTCCACTGGGACGTGAGCGCACCATTCACGAGGGGGAAAGAGGGTCCCTGACGGTAATCAAACCCCCAAAAGGCGGCATCTTGGGCGCTCGCAAAAGTTATGAAGGGATACGTTGTGGACGTGAACACAAATTTGTTTTGAACAGGGTCATAAGTAACTGCTATTTGGTTATTGACGAGTATTTCCGCCCATAGGTTCAAATTTTGAGTTGAATAGTACCCAACGACGGGCGCTGGTAGAATACCGACGGACGATACGACTCCGTTGTATGAAACACCCGTAAGTTTTGTAGAACATACGAAAGAGTTGGAGGTTGGAACACTCGATATCGTATAGACCCCGTCAAGATTGAAGAATGAGTATGCAGTTTCAGTTAAAATGACGTTTGACCCGACGGAAAAAAAGTGACTCCCACTCGTGTTCGCCGTGAGGTTGGACCCATCAGCCGTGACGTACGTGAGATTCTTTTGAGCGTAGAGGGCCCCTGAAAAAGAGGTTGAAGTCTGAGGGTACACGTACGTTCCCGCTTGGGGTGGGTAAATGGCTGGAAGTGTCACTCTTAAAAAAGTGCTCGTTAACAAGTCACCGTATGAAGGAATAGTACACTCGTATGTTGATCCAAAAGTTATATTTTGATTATCAAAAGGAATCTCGAACGACTCACCCAAAGGAGAGTCCTGGGTCTCATAATTTGTTTTAAAATATGTCATGGATGGATTCGTCGTGAAAGGGTTTGGAGCCCCAAGTATAATTTGAGCAGACTGTGACATGCTCTTCTGTTAGTACTCAAGGAATGAATTTCGAGCTTCCACCGCTAATCTGTAACGTCGAGTACCCAAAGTAGTACAAGTACAGAGTGTACCCCTGTGCAATCTGAGGGGCCAGAGACGGGTTAAAGGTAATGTCCAAATGAGACGTTTGAGAATCGTAATCTGAAAAGTTAATGTATTTGATGTTGTCGTAATTCTTGGGGCGTTCGCCGAAACAGTACATGTATATGTTCTTCGTCGGAACCGAAAGGTCGTGCTGAAGGGGCTGACGGTAGCTATAGTACAATGCACCTGGGAAGTTTGACAGGATATTCTTGTTATTCAGATAAATTGTAGCGCTCTGGATAGAATCCAAAAACTTAATCTGGACTCCGTTGAAAAAGGTCACGGGGACGGCCGCCGGGAGGTACTCTGTCGTGTACCCGTAGTTGTACCTTTGTTTGTAATAGGTCGATGCGGGGGTCTCGTACAAGTTGTTCCGTATGAACCAGGCAATCATAGATACTGGGAATTTTGCACTAAAATTCAAACGGACCTGACCGTTATTGTATTCCTGAACAGCCTCTTTCCATACACGACACACTCGGTACGATATAGGTGTCGTCATATAGTACAGACGTTCAGCGTCCGAAAGAGTAATTTCTTGTAAAAGGACTCGGGGGTTTATGAGGTCTATAGGGTTTCCATTCACATCGTGCGGAGCGGCTGTTATCCATGCGGCCGTGTTGAACGTGAACCTGATCGTGATGTTCTGTCTACGCAAAGCGCACAAAGGAAAGTACGGCTTTTCGTTCCGTTGCTCATCCGTTCGATTGTGTGAGTGACGGCGACAAAAGAAGAAATCGAGCGGAATAAGCATGTTCACCTGGGACGTTGCTGGGACCGTGTTGGCTTCGGATTGTCCGAGACTCGTGGCTTGGTACATTGCCAGCTTTTCGTCCGCGTCCAAAAAGAGTTGGTCCCGAATAATGTACCAATCATCTTCTATGGACTCTATGACTTCTCCGTTCATAATGAACTCGGCCTTTTGAATCATGGCCCGTCCCACGAGGGGTCCGTAGTCGTACCCTGGCGGTAAAGCGGGTAAAGCGACCGACAAGTACATATTCGTCAAAAGGTCAGCCGACTCTCGAGGTTTGATATCGATGGAGTACGATGCCGTCGGGTCCAGAAAGAGGTTTCCGTTCGATTGAAGAGGGTTGAGCATACGATGCGACTGAACAAACGGCGAGTGTTGCCTGAGTTCAGGAACCCACAGAGACTCACCGCCAAACATGTACTTTTCTTGAGGTCCCAAGGCGGCGAGGGCTGTCATGGCACCCGATGCCGCCCCCCGAGACTGGCCTGCGATGGGTTGAGGCGGAGGCGGTTTTGGAATTTCAACATACGGGTCCATTACTGAAAATGTCCTATATTTGTTTCTTACTCAAAAATAGATGACGGAGCGTCTCCTCTTTGCAGACTCCCAGAACAGAGACGTGACCCTGTACCCTGATGGAAACTCGTACGTCTTACACTTGACCCGCCCGCTACGTAACGTGGAGCGGGTCGATCTCGTCTCGGCCCGAGTCCCCAATACAATGTATAACTTGACAAACGGGTCGAACGTTCTAGGGATCACGTCTGGTATCCAGACGGTCTCGATCAACCTGAATACCGGGTTCTACTCGGCGTACACCTTGGCGGCAGCTGTGACGGCTGCCACGTCAAACGTTCCTGGCCTGAACTACTTGGCGGCCGAGGGACACTTCCTCTTTGCAAACCCTTCTCCATTTTCGATCAAAATTCATTCAACGGAACTGGGGACTATGCTGGGTATGGCGGTCGAAACAGACTTGACGGGTGAACTCGCATCAAACACGGACCCAACGTACTCTGCCATGTACATCATACGGAGTTCGACCCTCGTGGACTTTTCCCTGAACGACTACATCTTTCTGGACGTGGATGAATTGAAAACACCGTTTCACGTGGATACTGGAGCTATACAAGGAACGACGGGAACGATAAGCGGTTCAAATGCGAACAGAGCGTTCGCCCCCATCATCATGGATGTCGGCTCGGCCTGTATAAAGAATTTTCATGAAAATAAGGATTATAGTGTGTCCGTATTGTACCCAGAACCCATCAACTCTTTACAACGCCTGACTGTTCGATGGATAGACCGCGATGGAAACCTGTTGGACTTTCGGGGTTGGAACACAAACGCCTTTGTTCTGCGTGTGTACCTGCGTCCTGACCCGAAGCCAACGCTCCCACCACCCGAGCCGCTCGAACAGATTGAGATTAAACGAATCGTGGAGGCGATGAAAGTCATGCCGCCTCCACCACCCGAGCCAAAGAGACGTTTTCACTGGTGGATCATAGTTTTAGTTTTGATTGGAGCTATTGTGGCCTGGAAAAGTTGGCCGCGGCCAGTGCCGCCTCCTCAAATATAAGCAAAAAATGAATCTGAAGGGTTCCAGGGTACAGGTTCCTTCTTCTCTTCCTCTTCTGTAATGTCTAAACCCTTCTGGAGTCCCTCGAAAGCCCCTGGGGGGTCATCTTCAAAGTCCTCCTCTTCAACTATGTTCGAATACCTCGTCTCTTCTACTTCCTCATCCTCGTCCTCCACGACCCAATACTTCATTCCCTACCAAAAAATGAGTTTTTGTCCACGGCGTTTTTCAACGCACGTTCGGTTGGATTTCCAGGGACCCACTGTGCCCACGTATCGGCACACTCATTCATTTTTAGAGGCATCTCATCTGAACCTTCGTAACGGGTCCACGGCTCTTCGGGGTCAGAGTCGGAGTCCGAGTCCGAGTCGCTCTGCGACTCGTCCGATTCCTCTTCGTAAATTTCAGGGTACAGAGATCCCGTGTGTTTCCCCGTCACGTTCCGGGCTGCGTACATGAGTCCGTAACTCATGTCCTGAGCCGTTATACAGTTTCGGCCACACGCCTTGGCATAGTGTGCAGCCAGGACCGTTGCCGATTCCAAGACGGGAAGGAAAAGGTCCATGGCGGCATTCTCAATCTGAGTCGTGTCCATGTCGCCCTGACCAGACTTCATTTAGTTTGAAAACGACCCGAAACTTTAAGGCCCTGCGCCCCAGGACTCCTTCAATTTTATTTCAAAATTGCAGGAAGGAGAATGTCTTTGGCTCTCCGAAAGTTCGATCCGTCTAAAATGGGGGATGACAAGGTCTGTGTTTTTATAGGGAAGCGTGGAACAGGCAAGTCAACACTCGTCACGGATATCCTGTGGCACAAGAAACACTTACCAGCAGGTATCGCCATGTCAGGAACTGAAGAAGGAAATGGTTACTATAAACAATTTATCCCGGACCTCTTCGTGTATGGTGACTATAACAGAGATGCACTCGAGAAACTCATAGAGCGCCAAAAGAAGCTCTTGGCCGTGGGAAAGTGTAGTCCCGTCTTTGTACTTATGGATGATTGCATGTATGACCGAGCCTTTATGCGCGACACGGCAATCCGCCAACTCTTTATGAATGGTCGCCACTGGAAGATTTTCTTCATGATGACGACTCAGTACTGTATGGATATGACCCCTATGATTCGTACCAACGTTGACTATGTCTTTGCGCTCCGAGATAACGTCCGACAGAACCGAGAGAACCTCTACAAGGCATTCTTTGGTGTCTTTCCAAACTTTGATCAGTTTTGTCAGGTTATGGACGCGTGTACCGAAAACTACGAGTGCTTGGTCCTGGACAACACGTCTAAATCGAACAGGATCACGGATTGCGTATTTTGGTACAAGGCCCCCATCAGACGCAACTTTCACGTAGGTTCCCTAGCGTTTTGGCAGTACCATCAGAGGCACTATAGTGCACGGGCTGCACAGAGACCAGCCCAGCCCGAACCCGCCGTCAAAAGAAGGGGAGGGTCTGTGAGTGTCGTCAAGCGCGCTTGACACACTCACGTATTTTCCTTTTTAAAATAAGATGGCTCAGATGCTTACGTACGACCCAGACGCGAGTACTCTCATAAACGACATTCCGGTCCAGCCAGAGGTGTCTCTTAATGAAGAGATTGCACGCCATGCTCTTGCCCGTGATCCCGAAGCCTCTCAGAAGTCTGTTCCTACCGGTCTATTGAAGAATTATCAGCCAGAAAAAAAGATTGACGAATCTCAAATGGCTGACTTTTCTACTCCAATTGAGGAGTTGATGCAAAACGATATACAGGGTGGTGGCCCATACGCCCCTCAACAGCCACAGGCACCATCAGCGCGCGCACACGCCCCGCCGTCCTCCAACAAGAAGGAGACGGGGAACCCTTTCGGTCTTACGGACGAGCAGTTCCAGGCGGCTCTGGCGGGCGTTGCTGCAGTGGTCGCCTTTTCCAAGCCGGTTCAGTCTCGGCTCCGTACGATGGTCCCCAAGTTTGTGGGCGAGTCTGGTGATGTGTCGCTCACAGGCTTGGCAGTGACGGCATTCGTGGCCGCCCTTGTTTTTTACATTATTAAGAAGTACGTGATTGACCGGAATTGAGTCGCGTATGGGGTAAGAGAAACCTACGGTTTCTCGGCCCCGCCCCCGTCTTTCACCGTGTCACCGCAATACTTGCGTTCCCCACCTAAAGTGTAAAGACCGTTATCAACGCAAAGCTTTTTGAGAGCCTCGAAATTTGTCCAAAAATGAGTCGTGTGATCGTACTCGGGTACAGACATGTGTGCCAGCTCGTGAATGAGTACATACATTGCCGAGTTTACATCGTCTCCATCCAGACAGATGTAAATTTCGTACCCTTTGTTGACATTGGATCCTATTGGTCCCTTGGACTTGTCCCAATCCTTCATACCTGTCAGGAGTGAAGGCTTCAGAACTCCCGACCACATCGGGTCGCCCTTCTGACGAAGCATATCCAGTGTGGCCCAGTACCTTCGTTTCAGTTCAGTCAACATAGGAGGTTCCCGGTGGAGCCAAAAAATCAAAAGCAGCAGGACAAACAAGATCCCCGTGACGATCGGCCACATTACCTACTCTTACGAAAGACAAATTTTGAGTACAAATCGGAGATGAGTCCCGTGGGTTGAGGAAGCATAGGTTCCCACATGACCAAGTCGAGTCCGAGGACCATCAGGTCCTTGACCAGAACCGAAGCGTCCAGGACGGGCTCTTCACGCCCGCCATCTGCGTAGAAGGGTCCATCGACCAAACGGACGTTCAAGCGTCGCCCACCCTGAAGTAAAGCAAACTCGTTGCCCAAGGGGTCCTTGAAATGGCCGTACTGGTCCACGAGCGCCTCAGCCCGGGCTTTCTCAGGTACAACACCCAATAGGAGACCGTTGGGGTTCAGGGAACAGGCGATCGCCTTGATGGATGCTCGGTACGTTGCCGGGTCTTCGCAAATGTACTGGAGTGAAAAGTTGTAACAGATGGCATCGTACGGACCGGCAAAAGCCGCCTGAATGATACTGCCCGTTCCAAGGAACCAAACACCGAACTGAATATCGTGGGCCCTCTGCTCAGCCTCCCGAAGAGACTCCTCGTCCGGGTCAATAGCAAACACGTGGACCCGAGCCGCCTTCCACTTGTGCCAATCCCCGCCCCGACCACACCCACAGTCGAGCACTTTGGTACCCGGAAGGACCCAACGCTGAATCAATTGGCGTTTTGCATCGTTGTGCATTTTGCGCATGTGCTCACTTGTTTGCGCCATTTAGCTTAAAAAATAAACGCTTGTTCCTTTTAAATGGGTACTCTTGAGCAAGACTACTTGACTGTTCCTGGCCAGCTGTTTGCTTGTGTTTCATTTGTCGGCCCTGACCAGCCTCAGAAAAATGAGAAGTTGGGTATGAAGATTCGTGGGTGCTTCCCAAGTCGCGATGAGGCGGCGAGCCACGCCAAGCGCCTTCAGAAGGAGGATGCCCTGGTTGATATCTACGTTGTGGACATGTACAAGTGGCTTCTGATTCCTCCAGACCGTGAGCAGATTTCGGACGTTCACTACCAGAACGAGAAGCTCGAGGAGATTATGACCAAGTATCGTGAGAACCAGAGCCAGGCCGCTGCGATGTTCGAGAAGCGCAAGCGTGACATGGTTGCCAAGCCCCTTCCGGGCCCGTACCCGTACATTGACCCGGCCGATGAAAACTCCAAGTACTATACCAAGCCGGACGTTCCACCGATCCCTCACCCCGCTGAGATTGTCGAGGAGCTGCGCAAGGAGTTCCCTGACAAGACTGTGGCCGAACTGGTGGCTATGGCCGACGAGCGCGTGAACAAGATTATCGAGGAGCGTCGCCAGCCCGCTGTTCAGATTGACTCCATCACCGAGGGGGACGAGGGGGACGAGTCTGCGGAGCAGACGGTCCCGGCGCAGACTCCGACCGCCGACGACGAGGTTCCGGACCAGTAAAAAACCTTGATAAATAGAAGAAATATGGACCCCGAGGACCTGAAAAGGTCCGTCACAACACTTCCCACGTGGCAATTTGTCCTCGTGGCAACTGCTGGAACCGCAACTGTATTCACGTGCATTTATCTTTTAGGACGTGGATATATCGCACCATTAGCGGCTGTCATTGCCGTCGTATTCCTCCTTTATATAGGGTTTATACGTATTCAAACCTCCGTTGTTTCCCAGCCGCCTGTGACGGATGATGGTTCTCAGTTTACTGTATTTCGCGATATGGAATCTGCCGATCAAACTCGTGTAAATCCCTGGACAGGTTTCTTACAGGAGGATGTGTATGCGAACCGTACAGGTCCTATAGGTGATTTTGTTGGGAACGATGACTATGCAAAGAACGCACCTTTATACGCCATTACTTCATAGGGTTCACGATGATGGGCCGCATATTCATAATAAGTACACCAATAACAATACCAATCAAAATAAGAGCAACTTGATTATCTTTGAGAGAATCAAAGACGTTCTGTTGACGTGCCGGTGGCTCGAACATGGGAACAAAACGTCTAGGTGGGGGCTCGTCGAAATCCTGTTGAGGAGTCCATGCGCGCCGCGGCTCAGGCTCGGGGGGTGGTGGGCCGCTTCTTGACGACGGCTCGGCGCTTTGCGACAGGAACGGCAGGTTCTCCATCCTCTTCGTCACTGTCTGAGTCACTACTCTCACTTTTATCTGGTACAACAAATCCGTCTAAATTTCCATCTTCATCTGCATCTGATTCGTCGTCCTCTTCGTCCTCGTCGTCCGTCGAGATATCCTCTGATGATTCAGCTTCATCTTCCGTGTCGTAGTCCTCGGGCGCGTAGTCGTCCTCGACCTGCTCGACGGGCTCGTAACGTACAGGGGGCTTGGAGACGCGGCCGGACCTCGTCCGCGTGGTTGGGGCTTCGGACTCGAGGGTGGCAGCAGTTTCAGCAAGAGTGGTGAGATCGGGGGCAGCTGTCGCGATTCCAACTCCTGCGGAGTTGATCTCATTGCCCGTGGCTTCTGACGGGACCCGGGTCGCGCGTGTCGGCATATTCTGGATATTCCATGAGCGACTCGTTTAAGTAACGTGGGAAGAAGTAAAGTCCTTGATCAGTTGCATTTTGATTCAAAATAAGTTCGCCTTCGTACCCCAGTTGGAAAGCTATTTCTGCAAGCTTTTCTTGAATATCAGCATCGTCTGCTCGGCGGAGCCCGAGTCCGAGGTCTTTGATATTCTCGGTCGCTGCATACAGAGCCTCGGTCGAATCATCCAAACGGGTCGAAGCCAACTGTTCGAACGTGTGGAGATTGTCCAGAAACCTTTGCCAACTTGTTGGGTCCAGACCCGAGTACGGATGGACCAGTGCTTCGTACTTTTTGAAACGACTCCCGGGGCCCGTTGGGAAAAATATCCATAAGAAAACAAGAAGGAGGACTACCCACAATAGCAACATCTTTGAGTCGCTCTACTATAGATGGAGGAAGAATATGTTCGGTCCCTTTGAACTCAGCACACTCCTCGTCAAGACACCTCTGAGAAATACGTCCTGAATGTATAGAAAACCATACGTGGTTCGACTTGTGTTCCTTTCGAATTCGTTCACAAAATTTAGAGTCTGTCTGAGCAAACCAGCCGTTGTGCTCATGTCTCTGAACCTTTTTGATGTGCGCCTGACTCTGACCTTCCATGTACTTTTGAACAAAGTCTTCGAGTGGTCCAGAGTCGGTCAAGACTTCCGTTTGTTGTTGCTCTTCGTCTGTACGGACAGAAAACAGGGTCAAAGTATCTACGTTTGCCACTTTGGAAAACTCCTGACCATCGAGTGACCGCCAAGGCACGTAGGGATCACCTGTGGGTTTCTTGTGTGACCATAACATCCGAAGACCAGACCCGCCATACACTGAAGAATCTATCACCTTGTCCCAATCAAAGGGAAAGTCGGCTGACAAACTCGTCACTATTTTTGATCTTAAATTCATGGCTTGGGTCCGAGACACGATCAGGTTCGGCCAGTGTATGTGAACCCCAGACTTGATCAGGCCTTCACCTATAGATCGAGGTCTGGCCCGGGCAATGAGACATGGACTCGAAGTTTCCAGGGATTTGTGAATTATAGAACAAAATTGAACAAGGTCTTCATCTGCCAACTTCTCTGGAGCCTTATAGTCCAAGTCTACGAAAAACTTGAAATTTTCCGTCTTTTGTTCGACGACATACAATTTTGATCCTAAATTGATCGCTTCTATGTACTCTCGGTAGAAGTCCTGGGTCTCTTCCGGGGGTACGCACAGTATTCCACCTGACATGAGGACATGCGTCCCTGGTCCATGTGGAACCATCCATCTTTCTATGGACATCTTAGTTCTAAAGACACTCACACCTCTAAGCTTCGTCCTCACTCGACGAATCCAAAAGCCAGGACAAAATGTGTTTGTGTTTTTGCTTAGGGGTTGCCTTTTCTGGAGCCTTAAGCTCCTCGACTATAGTCTCCTCCTTTTTCGTGAGCTCGACCGGGGCTTCCTCTGGCTCTGGAGCTGCCTCGCCGTTCTTGGGGGCTTCCGCCTTCTCCTCCGGGGTCGCCGTCGCCGGGGCGGCAGGAGTCTTTTCAGACTCCTCCCGCTCCTCCTCCACCTTTTGGATTTCATAACACAGTTTCATAAGGGACATTTCACTGGCTAGCTTTACCGCCTCCTTCTCAATCTTCTTCTGGTCTGTAATCTCACCTCGAAGCTTGACAAGGATGATTGCAAGTTCAGTCTTGCTACGCGTCATCTGAATTTTAGAAGGAAATTAAAAACCAAATTGCAAGCGCGGGCCGGACAGAGTTCCTGCGGAACTCTGGACTCTTATTCCCTCAGATTGAAAGGTGTCCAGTGGGTCGTCTCGATAGCCTGAGTAAACTCGGGGTTTCCAAGGACGTGCTGACGTATCATAGGCCACAGGTTCGGACACTGGGCGATGCTACTGAGAGGCTCGAACCGACACTCATCATTTTCATCGTAATTTTTGCGGAAAGGAACCTCGGATCCTTCCATTTTCTTCTTTTCTTCAATAAACCTTTTAATGATATGGCGGTGCTCGGTTGATGTCATAGGCAAATTAAATACATAGACGTGATAGTGATTCAGAACCTCGACCCCATCCTCAACGTCTCTAGGTTCTGGTGTGTTTGTCGTAAACTTAAAATAAGAGTAGGACCCCCTTTTTAAGTTTATGAGCCCGCGTGTTTCTTCTTCTAGTTCTCGAATCGCACACCGAAGTGGATTATAGACCTCGCGTCGGCGACACCCGCCTGTGACAAACGTCCACTCTCTGTATCGCCGGTCATGGACGATCAAAAAGTGTTGAGTGTCATTCACTTTACTCATCGGTATCGCGATCGCTTTGTGCCGCTCTCGAAGGACTTGGTCCATCTACTGATGTTTCGGGGGCAAAAAATTTAGTGAGATTTCCCGTACGTGGGTTATACGAGGCTAAAAATACAAGACATGCAATAATCGCCAGAAATATCCAGTGCATTTTCTAATTTTCTTCTAGGTTTTAGTTCGCGTACAGAATCGAGCCGAGGCCGTTCTGGATACGGAAGATGTTGTAGTTAACAGCATACAGGTAAGGCGTGGGGTACGCGCTCGTGATGTTGGTGTTGTACAGACCCTGAACGCCGTTAGTCAAGGTCGGGGGCACGACGATACGGAACGTGTCCAGACGGCTAAAGTTCAGCGTGCCGGTTGGCTGGAGCCTGGACGTGTCCAGGCAGTAGCTGATGATGGCCACGTTGGCCACGTTGTTGTTGTGCACGTAGCCATAAGGGGTGTTGTAGTACTGGGGAACGTCGCAGAAGTGGATAAGGGCCCGAGAGTCGCCCACATCCACACCGTTCACCTGCGTCTTCAGCTGGTAGTTGGAGGCGGTCAAAGAGCCCACACCGTTGGCGTAAATCTGGGCGTAGTTGACACACGGGAAGGCCAGGAACTTGACGGGCTGGGCCAGGGCCAACTCCTGGACGGGGTTGGTTCCCAGAACCACACGCTGCACCTGGGTGATGAGCATATCGTACTGGGGTGCCTTGGCAAAGTGGTCGCGCTCGGACTGGTCCAGGTACACGAAGTTCGACCAGGCCTGGAACTGGAGCGAGTTGTACGTGGTGGTGGTGTTTGCGGTACCAGAAACAAAGGAGACGGTGAGGTACGGAGGGATGACCGTGGCAGCGGATGTAGTGGGGAAGGAGATGGTCACGTTGCTGTTCGCAATGTTCGACGTGCTCGACACGTATACTGGACCCGTCATAGGCAGACCAGCCACGTACTGACCCAGCTGAATACCACCCTGGCCGAGAGGGCTCACGACCTGGTTCAGTGGGAAGGACAGGGAAGTGATACCGGATGCCACCGTGATTGCAGACGCAACGTTGATCTGGGCCGAGCACGTAGGAGCGTACAGGCTCGCGACGTTTCCAGTCAGGAAAGACCCCTGCATAAAAGTTGCAGACGCGTTGGAGAAGGAAATGACCACGTTCGAAAAGTAGCCCTGACCCGCCACTGGTGCAAAAGCGTTCGAGAAAGACTGGACGACAGCCACGTTGGTCTGCAAATTGGCCGTCTGACCAACCACGAGCATACCTGGGAACAGAGGGCCAGTTGTCTGGCTCAGAGAAATATTCGCCAAGTTGGAAGTCAGAACGGTGTCGGACAGAATGTTCGCCGTTGCCTGGGGCTGAGCAGACAGAAGGGGGGTGGTCGTGTTGCCGATGGTGATGGTCTGGCTCAGGTACGGAGACCAGGTGATGCGAACCTCCACATCGTGAAACTGCAGACCGATCAGGGGCAGGCACACGGACCAGTCCTTGCAGAAGAAAAACTTGAGAGGCAGGAAAGTGTTCTTCTGGTTATTGAAGGTAGAGCTATTTAGGTTCAGGTACCGCTGAGAGTAGTTCTGAGCACCGGTGATGGGCTCGATATCCGTCATGTACTCGATATCCTGGGTGTCCACGATCTGGCCACCGATGAGGAGCTCAACCTTGTCGATAACCTTGGTCCAGTCCAGGTTGACCATCTGAGCACCGTTCGAGTCACGGACGGTCAGGTACACGTAGCTCAGCAAATCACCCTTCTTCTCGAAGCGGATCGTGGAGATGCCGCCAGCAATAGGCTGACCCTGAATCACCTGACGCTCCACTGAGTTGGCGTAGTGCGTGTAGCGCTTATAGTTGGACCGGTAGAAAGAAACTTCAGGCTTGCCGGTCAGCCAAGCGTCCTGAGCTCCGACGGCGACGAGTTGAACAACACCTCCCGACATTTAGTACTAGCTCATATTTTTTTAGTTGACAGAAACCGTGTTAAAAGGAGAGGTTCCCATGGCTGGGTCGGCCTTTTTCGGGTCGGCCAGGGAGTATGCCAAAGGATTCTTTTCAAGCTGCTGGATAGCAATATCCAAGAATCCATTCGAAGCACGTGGATTGGGGTTCGCCTTGAATTCGTTGAGTGGATCGTCGAACTCGGGGGGCAACGTACCACGGCCCTGGTTTGTTCCTGTAATGGCCATGGGTCCTGGCTGCTCTGGCCGAGCCTCGATACGGAGTTGAGTCGCCGCGCCCACCTGGTTGACGGGGTCGTTGCGAACGTTCATACGAGCAGCGTTTGCAGCCCGATCGGGCTTGGTGCGGTATCCAGACGACCGAGTCAAGTCTGTATCTGTATAGCACGTCTTTCCTTCGGCGTATGGCTGTGCGATGTTATATTGCGGAGGACCGTCTGAGAGCGTATCTGTGCGCAAGCCTGTTTCGGACCGAATCGTTGGTTTTTTCGTCTTGAGGAAGTTCGGGCGACCCTCTGCACCGACCAGTGCGCTCTGAGCACCTCCACCACCATAAGCACCGGGTTCGCGGAACGCCGTCTTTGTAGCGGCCGCCTGGTGCGTAATGTCTCCGATGTATGCAGCCCCGCCGCTCTTGACGAAAGGATTACGAGGACCCGGGCGACCCTCGAGAGTTGTCAGACGCTCCTCATTGATATTTGTGGGAAGAGCCCGGAAATAGTCGTGGAAGCCACCAGCCGCAAGCACGTCTGGGCCAACTCCGAGACCGCGGCCAACGGTCATAGGGTGTTCGAGAGGCGACACGTTGTTCTGCTTATTCGTCACGTACTCGCGGTTGTACAGGTCATACACAGGCTGACCGTAAGGGAATCGAGAGTTGGTCGGAGTCACGTCCTGAAGGTTCGGAACAGCCTCTTTGGGTTGGAGTCGCCAATCGTTAATGCGACGACCAAAGTTTGGATTCGTGTTCCGAAGATCGAATGCATCTGCACTGTGTCCGACTGAGTCGGCCATCATGTCAATGTCGCGACGGGTCAAAGGGGCTTTGGGTTTCGTGGTTGTCGGTGGGGCCGCCGGAGTCTTATCAGACTCCGCAAGCGTTTTCCCGGCAAACACAAGACCAACAACGGCGGCGAGCGCCAGAGGATCCATTGATATTAATGTATCTTTTTTTTGGACAAAGACCGAGTCCAACGGACTCGTGATCCAGGGCCTTGGGGAAGAGGGAACACAATGAGTCCTGCGGACTCATTGGGGGCTTAACGCCCCCACGTCTTAACACCTTTTGTGTAATACCGCTGCGCAAATCGGTCGTTCTGGTACTCACCAAACGTGTTGATGGGGTTCCAATCGATGACGCGCAGAGGCAAAGTCACGTACGTGTTTGGAAAGTCATAGGTCTGTTCGGACCAACCCTTCTTCCAAGAGGTCGTCGTCTGTTCGCGGAGAGAATCCTCAACAGTCGTCTTATCTTCGAGAACAACCTGGGCTGGGCCGTAGAACACACCCTTCTCGTTGACAATGTCCAAGTAGCTAAACTGTGGCATTATTAATATAGACTCATATTTAATTTTAATTGCCAGCCTCCATCTGGACACGCTCTGGGAACTTGGAGTAGAACCGATCTGGATCGCAAGCCGCTCCACCTTGGTCGTGACACTTGGCGGCGAATGGTTTGCCGTACGCCGCCTGAGCAAATGCTGTTTGATCGTTTGGAATCGTTGTTGCGGGCATGGAGTAGAAATTACGCTCGGCATCGCGCTGACGCTCAAACGGGTGAATCTGGCTCCAGACGCTCTGGACCTGTCCACGCACGCTTGGGTACCACGCAGCGGCTGGTCGATCTGGATTATCAACGTAATCACTCAAAAGCACGTTGCCCATTGAGTTTTCAGTCGTTGGCAAAGTGACATCTGGGCGAAAAATGCTCGAGTACCGAGCGTCGCCTATAGTCGAACGAAGCTTTCCATCCTTAATCATATTTGTGGTCCACATGTAGTACAAAATCGCAAGAGCTATACCCCCGAGGGCAAAAACGCGTGAATCCCGATTGATAATGTACACTATACACATGGCGTACAGAACGAAACGGGTCGTGGCCGAGACGCGCTGATTCGCCGTCTGTGTAGCCGTTGGCCAAAAAGTCAAGAGGTCACTTGACTTGAAGACGCTCTTGGGATCCATTGCTTCTTCTACTTGCGGAGATTCTTTTTCTTTTTGCCTGAAGAAGGGGGTAGGGCCTGTCTGCGTGGTGTTGGGGTGGGTACTCCACCGAGCAAGGATGCAAACGGGTTCCCTGCACCACTCCCCATCATCTGACTCAGCATACTGTTAACACCGGCCATCAGAGATGCCTCGTCCGGCTGGCCGTTCGGACCGAGCTTCATATTCTTGGCGCAATTCTCGGCGGCAGCCTCAATAGCGCTGAGTGTGTCCGGCGGGAACATGCTCAGAGTTGTGGAAATCATATACAAAGATGAAAGGTACTGCCAAATGGCATTCTTTGTATTGTCCGAACAATCCTCTCGCTTCCAAATCACATTTAGGTTCAGATTCTTTGCAAACTCATTCTCATCGCAAAAGAAAGACTCGTCACGGGAAGTCATTTGTCCGGCCCACGGTGCCACCTGTTTCATGAACGTCTTGCAATCCGGGCCGGTCTTGACGGGCTCGTCGGGAAACACAGTACTGAGCTCCCCGAGGAACTGGGTCATCATCTCATCGAAAGCTTTTACGGTGGTCATTTAGGCAGTTAAAAACCCAAGTTTTTAACTGTTGCCCAAACTTAAAAAGGTTCCTTCAAAACTGGTCCAGAATCTCCCTGACCCTGGCTCACTATAAAATAGACGAGAATACCAACCAAAAAGGCTGGCTTGAAGTAATCGGAGTTTTTCTTCTTCTCGTTATTCATTTTTGACGTTGCGTATACATAAGCAACTACAATGGCTGCTGCAATGGCTGCTGCGCTCATAGGCTCGCGACAGTACTGATCCATATCTCTGTTATTACGTATGGTTTAATTTTTGAATTTTTGTCGGCGCGTCCGGAAACAGGGACTCGCCTTCATCTGCTGGCGCTGGTGTCGTGCCTGGAACACTGGGTGGTGTCAAAGAGTTATTCACCGTGACGGCTGTGTCAACCCCTCCTGGGGTCTTTCCAAACGCCATGTTCCCCGTGTTTTGGGGAAGGGAGTCGAGGTTTTCTTCCTCGGGCATCCCATCGGGAACCTCCTCCAAGTCTGGAACATCCTCTTGACCCTCCTCGTCCTCGTGGTCCATGTCCAAGTCTTCGCCGGCTGCGGGCAAAGGCAAGTACGTATTGAGAATCTCTGCTGTTGGGATCAGGTCTTCGATGACGACGCAAATTCTCTTGTTAAATCTATCGTTCAAATTGTTGTTGCGTTCCTCTTCGGACTTGTTGTCCACGATGATGCTGGGGTTCTCATACAGGTCCTTGGCGCACGCCTCGTAACACCGCTGGACAAATACGTCATTGGCGGGGAGCTTGATACTGATCTTTTTGGACTTTTTGTCGGTCCGAATAGCACTTAGGATTTTGACGTGAATCACAAACACAGCCGCCAACAGGTTCGGGAACAAAGACTGATTCTTGATGATGGCCTCTGTATTTTTGAGTGAAATTGAAGAGTTCCACGTCTTGACACCTCGGAGGAGCTCCTGGAAGACTCGCGTGGTGTTTTTGCCCTGAGACTCCTTCTTGGCCTCGAGCCAAATCTCCCAAAAGGCTTCGATCATCACGGGAATCATAGCGTCACAGAGCTTTTTGGTGAACCGGCGCTCGGACTCGTTCAGAATGTCCATTTAGTACATACGAAGGACTTATTTTAGGTTAATTTACGTACACTCCATCAAGCTGAGACTTCCAATAGTCTCGCTCATATTCGAGTTGGTGTATACGGGCAAGGAGTTCAGACTCAATCTCCTCCTTGTGCGTCAGACGGCGCTTGAGTCTCTCAATTTCGTTTTCAAATTGCTTTGAACGTACCTTATCCTGCTTATTTTCCTGTAAAGATTCCCAGGTCTTGTGTATCTTGGACCTTTTGTGTTGAACAAGTGACACGGCATTTTTATAACAAAATCCGGGGCGACAGGGACACGCGAGTTGGACTGAAACTTCCATATTTTTACATGAAAATTGAAGCTTTAATTCTTTTTCGTGACTCGTAGTTTCTCAGCCGTCTTTTTGAGGTTGACGAGACTCGGGAGATAGACCCCTGGGTCGACCTCTTCCTTTGCCATCTCCGTGTCGAGAGCGGCCGCCTTTGTCCATTGAACTCGGATATCGAGAGGACCTACGAGGTTCACTATGTACCCGAGTCTCTGGAGCTGACGACACATGTACCCAACAGTCTGTGGAAGGTCATACCTAGGAAAGCCAACAACGAAAGGAGGTACGGTCAAGATGGCATCTCGACTGCCCAAGTCCGAAGCCACCTTAATTTTACGACAAAATTGCTCAAGAAGGGCACGGTAGTACTCTTTTTTCGCAAGGTCCCGCTTCTTTTCAGAAGCGACAATTTGTTTGGCCGATACAGCCATCTATTCTAAGTGGTTAATTTTGGGGTGAGGGTGGTACGCGCCCCTCAGTACCTCGTCTGCAGGTTGGTCTGAGTAGAGATCATGTTCTGCTGATACGCGGCTGGGATACTTGATAGGTTCGGCTGGGGTGGCTGATTCTTGTACCCTTTCAGCGCACCTTCGAACTGGTCATCTAGATTCTTCTGGACATCGACCCAAGTCTGGTAACTTCCGGGACTGTACCCCGCCGTTGCCTCCACTGTATTCGTGTCTCCAATATTGAGTATATTCACGGAGCCATCGTCGTTGATTTTGGCATTGATATCATACTGGGTTCCGAAAAAATGCTTCGTATTGAAAAACATAATACGAGACTTGTAGCTCCCATCGGGCTGGATGTTCACAAAGACGGTATCTATAGGAGCCAGGTCGGGCTTCATAGACTGGACCTTTTCGATAATTGCCTGAACAACTACAGGAGGCACGGGGGCATCGAGGACGACATCACCAGCCGCATAGGTCGCCGTCTGACGACCGTTCCATATGAAAAAAAGGACGAGGACTACAAGGACCAGAACCGCGAGATCCTTCATTACTGTATACAAATAAAAAAGTGCGTTCCCCGCCCTCCCCAAAAACCCTCAACATAAATTAGATGGCACTTCTGGTCTATTCAGACAAGTGTAAATTTTCACAGGAAATTATAGGCTTCATCAAAACCCAGCCGGCTCTTATCGAGATTATCAGGTTTCATAACGTGACCACGTCTGGTGTACCTTCCAAAAAGATTACGAGGGTACCCACCCTGGTCACAAACGAAGGACAGATGTGTGTCGGCGGTGAAGTCAAGGCGTGGCTCGTGTCTATGGTCCCGACCGAGTTCGAGTCCTGGGACTGTAGCGGAGGTCTATGCCAGAACCTCGACGGCTCTGACAATCCAGGACTCTTTGATCTCGACAAGTACGGCGAGTCTCTTCAGCCCATACTGACACCTGAATTGGAGGCGAAGATAACAATGAGCGTGACGGATGCGTACCAGGCGCAGAGGAAATGAGACCAGTTGGGCGGGCTGCGTAGCAGCCCTTGACCCGAGTGTGATCGCGCAGCCCTTAAAGATTTCACGCACTTTCAAATGTAAGATGCATTTTCGCACGATTCAGGCGGCCGCCCTCAAGTCTGTCTTTGAGGTCCTGAAGGATATCATCAATGATGTGAATGTCTACTTTACCAAGAAAGGTATTCACATCTTGACGTTGGATACGGCCCGTGTGACCCTGGTGCACATGGACCTGAGCGCTGACAACTTTGAGGAGTACGAGTGTCCTACTGACGTGATTGCTGGCCTGAACATGGCGAACGTGTACAAACTCCTCAAGTCTGTGAGTGGTCAAGACACCCTCTTCGTGCGTATTGAGGGCCGAGACTATATGGAGATTTTCATAGAAAATCCAGACAAGAAATCTTCGACCAATTTCAAACTGAAATTGCTGGACATTAACGAGGACATACTCGAGTTTCCGGATATTCAGATGAATGTAGTGACGACTCTGCCCGCTATCGACTTTCAACGCATTACAAGGGACATGGGCAACCTCGCGACCGAAATGGATATCATACGTGAGGGGAACACGCTCGAGCTCAGTTGTAAAGGTGACTTTGCGGACCAAAAGACGGTCATCGAGTTTCCCGATACGGTCAAGAGGACCGGAAGTACCTTTAGCCTCAAGTACATCAACCTGTTTACCAAGGCGACCAATATGTGTTCGAGTGTTCAGCTCATGCAAGATTCTGAGAATGAAAACATGCCTATAATTTTCAGATACACAATTGCAAATCTCGGAGACTTGAAGTTTTACTTGGCACCTAAGGTTGAGGCTGACTAATTAAAGTTTATATATGATAAAAATATATGGAGGCCAGGTACGAAGAAAGGATACGTGCGTGTACGTCAGAAGCTGAACTAGCCGAGTATCTTCTTTCGTGTGTTCCTGTTATAAAGGAATATACGAAGGAGGTTGAAGAGACGACAACTTCAACGAAAAAGGTGGCGGGTGTACAGATATCGTCCCGTAAGGGTGTTCAGAGAAACGATATATACAAAAAGTATCTCAAAGAGGTTGAGGACGGGTACGAGTACAACGCAAAGGACAAGGATATTCATGAGAAACCCTGTCGCCAGTGTGGGGCCATGTATGCAAGGATATTTGACGAGTCCGCTTCCGAGGAGATTTGTAAAGAGTGTGGAGCTACTGAGTACATACTGGGCGACGAGGTGGGTTTCAAGGAGGAACAGGACCTCGAGAAACACATAGTGTATTCGTACAAGAGAGAAAACCACTTTAACGAGTGGATCAGTCAGTTCCAAGCTAAAGAATCCACGACAGTTCCCGAAGAAGTCATAGCCAAATTAAGAACTGAATTTAGGAAACAAAAAGTCAAGGACCTTTCGGAGATTACTCACGAAAAGGTAAAAGCCCTTTTGAAGAAACTGAACTACGCCAAGTACTACGAGCACGTTCCATACATAGCAACTATAGTTAGTGGCATCACTCCTCCAACGATGTCTCAAGAGCTTGAACACAAATTAAGACTCATGTTTCACGCTATTCAAACACCGTTTGAGAAGCACAAGCCCGCGAACCGTAAGAATTTTTTGAGTTACTCCTTTGTATTGTACAAAATGAGTGAGTTGCTCGGCGAGGATCAGTACCTCCCGTGTTTCCCCCTTTTAAAAAGCCGTGAGAAGTTGTACGTCCAAGACCAAATTTGGAAGAAAATTTGTGATGAGTTGAAGTGGGAGTTTATTTCCACAGTATAGTTAAGACGTTTCCGATGGTGTAACTTCAAGTGGTGAACCTTCAAGGCCCGTCTCGACGGTGAGCGCCGGTACAGGTTCAGGATTGAGTTCAATCTTCTCAAACTCGAGAGCTCCTATTTTATCTGGAAAATTGATCAAGTATCCCGTCTCGAGACCGAGGAGGCGCAGGTAGTTTCGGGTCTGAATTCGGTACGTCTCATTGAGTTTGCTTACCGACTTGAGTTCCACAACGACTTTACGATCGATGATGAGGTCCGCACGGATGTGGCCCACGTTCTGACCTTGGTAATATACGGGTACGATACGCTCGGTCTCATAAGGAGTCTTGCGGTCACGCAAGGCCACCTCGAACGCACAATGGTACACGGACTCGGAGTACCCGGGACCGAGTGAAGACCAAATGTCATCAGCAATAGTTCGAAGGCGTTCCTCCATTAAAAGGTACACGTCCGTCTCTTTTAAGGGAAGATGCTTTGGCCTCAACATATATTTTGTACACAACTCGTGTTGGGGGCCGTTTCATGGGCTGATGCGTTCTGGTCCATAGCCCCGGATCTCCCTATGATATTCCTCGTTCCATGGATTCCTTCATGGGCTTACATACAAGACTGGTGGGTCTATGCAGTCTTGTACAAGGTCCCTCACTCCCTTTTGTTTTCAATTTTGATCCAAAATTCAAGGATCCGAACCATATGGACCTTACATATCCTCCTTGACATATTGAGTCACAAAGGTCGATGGTCCATTGAACCTTTTTGGCCTTTGGGTGGTCCAGTGTCTGGTATCGGGGATGCTATCGTGTGGGTCTAGGCGGCGGCGATGGCAGGTAAGGCCAAACGGTTCGCCGAGGGCAGGGCAGGGGTGCGTGCTCCTACGCGACGGCGAGGGCGCTGTTGAGACTCGACCAACATAGTCAACATCCGTTCCTGAGCGGCTAATTGACGTGCAAAAAGAGCCGCCTGATTCTTGGCCGTTTGGCGATTCATGTGCGCCTTTCCATAGTCGAGAATCTGCTTCAAGATAAGCCCTATGCATGCAAGGGTCAGTATAAATTGGCCCCACTGAGACGATGCAATTTGGCTCAGAACGACGGCGGTCGTGGCTGTTCCCGAGCCCGTCGAGTACGCAACCGCGGCGGCCGTACCCTGGCGAGTCAGTTGGGTCGCCACACTCACTTCCTTGCCTTTGAACGCCTCATACCACCGCTTCGCCTTAACGGGTGCGTTCGGCGGCGGCTCTCTGTACGCGGCCGCGTGGTTCAAGAACGCATGGGTCGGTTGAGTAGCCATGATGAGCAGGAGCGCAAACATCACGAGACCCCGCTTTCCCATCTTGTAGAATGTCATAGGGGTCGTGGCGCGCAGAGCCGACCGGGCCTCCGTCCTCGTCATCTTGAGGATGGACGCTTTATCAAGGGAAATACGCGCAGGTGCTGACCGAGGGCGGACCGACGCTGTTGTGCGCCGCCTTGAAGTCGCCGCGGGGGCCGATCGTGGCTTGATCGTGGTCGTTGTTTTACGCGACCCACGTAGATTACGAAGGGATGGCATTTTTTAATATTGACCAAGAAATTAACGGCGCTTGCGTCCGAACACGTGGGAGTATTTTGAGCGAACCCACTGAGCGTCCGCTTTGTAGATGCGGGAAGCACGGGGCAGTGTCCGCTTCGTCAGGGTACTTATGGCGATGAGACGGCGGAGGACGGCGTGAGGGTCCTCGCGTCCCTTTGTGACCGCTCTGGTGAGCGCCTTGTGACGGTTTGTGGTCGCCTCGACGGGATGGTAGTGGTACCGCGTCAACATACCCGCCTTGAGCTTTCCAATCACCTTGGGACCTTTGCCTATCGCACCCACATCCTTGGTGGGCACGGCGCGCACGCGGGTCACTCCCGCCTTGCGCGTGTACATGTAGGTCTTCCCATCCTTGCGACGCACGGTTATCATTTTGCGCTTCCGGTGCTGAACGTATCCTGATCGAATAATGGTACGCATTTTTGTTACTTTTACACGCGAAAAAAAGTCTAGGAGGCCTCCGGTCTCGGCCCCAAGTCCTAGCGGACTTGCTCGTAGCCCTTCAAAAACATCTTGAGCTTCGCGTCGTTTGACGCACTAAAATCGTACACGTCAGACTCTGAACTGTCAAGATCAAGTACAGGAAAGTCATACACGTGTCTCAATTTCATTGTAGAATAGAGTATACTTATGGCGTAAGACTTGAGATCTTTCACTTCAGGAAGTCGACTCCATGCGAGTTTCATTGCGAGAATACTATTTTGTCCTAAAAATGGAGACCCTGGAATAACCTCAGCCGCACCCCCATCTATATAGTTCCAGCCATCCTTCAATTTTACACTTGAAAAGAGGAAGGGTATGGCGACCGATGCACACACGGCATCGAGGACTGACATTGTTGGGGTCGTATCAACCGAAAAATACACGGTCTTCATAAAGTCTACGCAATAGGCCGATACGTGAAGCTTTATAGGGTACAACTCGTAGAGTTCCTGGAAAGTCACGTCGGGTTTTTCGTAGAAAACCCCGCATGCATCGACGAGAACTTTTCTAATTTTTGCATGTGAAATAAGTCCGTAATTTTTGAGGAGACACTTTATATTAGGTTTCATAATTTGGTTTACGGGAACACCCAAAGCAAAGTCGAGCACTTTTGTCGGGTCACCCTTTGTCAAGCAAAATAGAAAGCCTATGAGTGCTCCGGCTGATGCTCCTGAAATAGCCTCAAGATCATCAAGTTGACCGTCCCTTTTGAGCCGAGACACGACCCCAAGGTACATGAAGAAACCCATGGCACCCGGGCCAATAATGAGGTTTTTCATATTCTAATAGAACCGGGGAAAGAAACCACGCGTACTTGCCCACGTGATAGAAAAGACCAGTGTATGGACCAAGACGGGGACTATGCCCGTATGACCTGAAAAGAAGATGGACCCGCCGTTGGGGGGCAACGTTAGAATCACACCTGGAGTCAAGAGGATAAAGAGAATGGCCGGAACAATCAGGTCGGCCGGTGTCATTGTCAATTTGAAAACAAAATTGATGATTATCCATGATAGAAGGGCCATGACCAAAGCGTGGAATAACACCTGTATCAAAAGTCCAGAACCTGGAGGCAAGGAAAGTAAAAGCCCTGGACTCAAGAGAGCAAAGAGTATAGTCGGCACGAGAACTTTCGGACCTGTAATGTCGATCATTTGTAATAAACTGACATATTATGTCAGCGCTCGCAAGTAGCACTGAGCCCACCCGTGAAATTGGTCTTCCCACACGCGATCGTCGATGGTTTCGATGGTTGAGATTTCAGACCATAAACGCCTGTGTGTCGGCTTGGGGTCTGTAACGGGTCGCCACTTCCAGGGAGTCATGACGAAATCAACAAACTGAGAGTACTTGACAACGTGCGTCAGATAGTTCCGCTGAAGCTCGTCGTAAATAACCATCCACGCATCCAAAAGGTCTTCGGAGTAAACCGCTTGCCAATCCTCGGGGTCGAGCTGAGAATCAAATTCGTCGGGGTCCTCGTCCGAATTGTATGCGTAGTGTTCACCGAGGTACGCATCACGCGAATATTCATCACCTTGGCCCATTTTTACTTGGATATTTAGGGTGTCACGTCCTTAAGGCCTGTTACGGTCACGGAAGCCGTTTCCTTTGTGGGTGCCGAGTCCTGAATGGCGTTCCAAGCGCCCTCGACCTGAGCCTCGTTTCCACCGAAGAACGTACGAAGACCCTTGAGAATAACCTCCTTGGTGATGGAACCCTTGACCTTTTTCTTTTTCAAATTGACCTTGACCTTGTCCTG
>Ga0214166_1000235_pt1 | contig 29121 bp, 25 predicted proteins | sample TroBogepilimnion_27_FD_153005 | JGI IMG/M metagenome (GOLD analysis project Ga0214166, IMG submission 153005) | Freshwater microbial communities from Trout Bog Lake, WI - Practice 18AUG2009 epilimnion v3 | ecosystem: Environmental > Aquatic > Freshwater > Lake > Epilimnion/Euphotic zone ...
AATCCCTTCTAGCGCACGCTTCATCGCTAACTTAGTCGCACCTAAAATATTTAAAGTCTCAATTTCAGCAACATGTGCGATCCCGTAGTTAATATGGATAAGCCCATGATTTACGCACTTCTCCAATGCTTCCCAAATCTCCTCACGCTCCTCTGAACTCAGCTGCTTTGAGTCATTTACTTTAGAACCTTGAGTCGAGGCCCACTTACTTTCTAGAAACGCTTTATTTACAAGCACTGCACCCGCAACCACGGGGCCAGCGAGAGCACCACGTCCTGCTTCATCCACTCCAAGCAAGCCCTCGAAGCCTTCAATTTGCTTCAGATCAAATGCACGAAGTTGACGGCGCTTCGGCATCTTATCTCTCCCACTCTGTTTTTTCTTTAGGCTCCTTCAGTGGTAAATCGCCTAATTTACCTTCACTCGCCACCACCTCATAGGCCGTTCTAAAATGCAGTTTAGCGAAATCTTTCAGTGCTTGAGCACCAAAACGGCGAATGATGTCAGCGGCTTGTTCTTTAACGAGTGGCCCTGCACCTTTTTGTAATTTTGCACCAAACTTTTTCGAAAGCCCATGCATCTGCCTAATAAATTCTGCACGGGCAATGACTGAAGCCGCAGCAACGACGGGATCTTCTTCAGCCTTGGTACGCATTCTAAGTTCAAAATCTTTTACGCCCTTTGTGACTAATTCTTTTTGTACTAAAGGTTGCTCCGTAAATTGATCCAATAGACCCCAAGGAACTGTTTTCTTAGTGAGTGCTTTTGCAAGTGCCGTGGCATGCTGCCATGCGAGTAGCCGATTTAAATTCGCATTCGGCCTAAGCATCAGTTCGTTGTACTTAGGCATTCCACAAAAACAGGTCTCAACAATAACCCCAGGCGTATTTAAAATAATTTTCTCAAGTTGAACGATTTTAGTGTCTGCAATTTTCTTCGAATCTTTTACTCCTGCCTTAATCCACGCATCAATCGCTGCTTTATCGGCAATCACCGTTGCAGCAATGACAGGTCCAAAAAAATCGCCCTTACCGCTTTCATCGAGCCCTGCATGTGCTTCAAACCAGTCAGGATGCAGCACCTCATCGTAGCCTAGTTTAGGAGCCTTGGTTACTTCGGGTTCTAAAACATTAATAACAAAGTCTTCTGTTCCTTTACCCGCTATCACTACCTTGCGGCTCTCATAGGCCGTTACATTGCAGTCTAAGCCTTTATACGCATAACGAGCATAGGGTACCTCAAAACTTTCCCAGCACTTTGCCTTCAAGATAGCATGCAAGGTATCCATCTGCTTATCATCGAGCTTAAGCGTATAGATCGCTAACTTCTTAGGAGCTTCTTCTTGCTCTGTTTTTTTCTTAGGCATGAACCCTATAATAGCCTCAAAATTAGATGAAAAGGGCAAGCATGGAGCGTAAGCTAATATAAGCTAATTAGAGACTTGCATGAATCCCAAGAAATCACAGCGATAGCTGTACGTGATCGCAAAGGATACCTCCAGTGAACTCATCGCATCTAAAAAGGCATTTCAAGAAGCCCTTTTAGGCTGGTATAGCGTACATAAACGGGATCTACCGTGGCGCACAGAACCTACCCTCTATAAAACGGTTTTAAGTGAGTTCATGCTTCAGCAAACTCAGATTAAAACAGCCTTACCTTACTTTCATCGGTGGCTAAAAGAACTCCCTGATTTTGAAGCTCTCGCAAAGGCAACTCCTGAAAAAGTATTAAAACTCTGGGAAGGTTTAGGCTACTACACGAGGTGCAGAAATATTCACCGCTTAGCTAAGGCCTTGGTGAGTTTGGATAAGATTCCGCAAACGGTTGAAGCATGGTTAGAATTACCAGGTGTAGGACCCTACACAGCAGCAGCGATTACAAGTATCAGTTTTCATGTACCCCAAGCCTGCGTTGATGGAAATGTGGTACGCATTATATCTCGGCTTACAGCAACAGACAAAGAATTTACCGATAGCGCTACGGCTTCTAAATATTTTAATTCCTTAGCTCAGGATTTAATAAATTCAAAAAATCCTGGGGACCATAATCAAGCGATGATGGAATTAGGAGCAACTCTCTGCTCGAGAACAAATCCTCAGTGCCTTCTTTGTCCTGTAAAAAAATTCTGTAAAGCTTCAGAAGAAAATCCTGAAGCGTATCCACGTTTCACTGCTAAAAAAATTGAGAAAAAAGAAGTCGTTCGGCTGTGGTGTATTAAAGATAATAAAATTCTACTTCATAAAATTAGGGCTAGTGCAAAACGCTTATCCGGAATTCATGAGCTTCCTAGCCTAGAAGAATCCAAGCTTTCCAAAGACAGCCTAGTAAAAAGTCATTTCATTAAGTCGAAGGTAAGAACGATTACTCGGTTTCAAATTACGGAAGCTATCTATCGCCATACCTGGACAACTAAAACACTGCCTGCAGACTTTGTCTGGGTACCGCTTGATAAAATTTCTACGATTACCTTATCCGGACCTCACAAGCGCTGGATTGTAGAACTGCTCAAACAATAAAAAATCCCCCTGCGTTTAAACAGGAGGACTTAGGACTAAAGTGATTGAAAGCTAGCTTAGCTATCGTAGCGGCGGCGTAGCATCGCGGTGAAGGCCATAACCTTCTCTTTACGGCGACGCTTTTCGCATGGCTTTTCATAGTAACGCTTTGCGCGAACACCTTTGATGATGTTCTCGCGGTCGAGCTTCTTTTTCATGCGGCGTAATGCGCGGTCGATTGGCTCGTTCTTACGAATTTTGATTTCGATGGACATGGTTCAACTGGACGATTTCAGGTGTTAAAAGGTTCATTAGGTAGCCCAAAAGCGACGCAGTCAAATGGTTTTTATTAGTGTGGTTTAACACTTGCACGGCTCTACTCTCATGCTTGGCTGGTAGATGTGTCGTCCGTAGATAAAAATTTCGTCCATCTCCACGTCCATAGCGACTACAGCTTACTAGACGGGGCATGCCGAATTGATAGGCTAACTGATAAAGCCGTTCAACTCGGAATGAAGGCTATTGCCTTGACGGACCATGGTAACTTGTTCGGAGCCATAGACTTCTACAACACAGCTAAAGCCAAAGGAATTAAGCCCATTATCGGCTGTGAGCTCTATTTAGTGGAAGGTTCTAGGACAGAACGCCATGGAAGAAGCGATGAAGGTAAGTCAATTTTCCACCTTGGCCTAGTCGCCAAGAACATGAAAGGCTACCAAAACTTACTTAAGTTAGTGTCAGACGCTCACTTAAAAGGTTTTTATTATAAGCCTAGAACCGATTTTGCCACTTTGTCTCAGTATTCTGAGGGTTTAATTGGGTTCACCGGCTGCCTAGCCTCCCTCGTTCCCTATCATTTAATGAATGACCGCTGGGATGAGGCAAGGAAGGCCTGTGCTAAGTTTGTCGATATCTTTGGCCGGGAAAACTATTTTGTCGAAATCCAGGATCACGGCATTAGCGAGCAAAAGAAAATTATCCCGCTTTTATTAAAACTCGCCGAAGAATTTAAATTAAAAGTCGTTTGCTCAAACGATGTTCACTACGTCAATGCAACGGATGCAGGTCCGCATGACGCCATGCTATGTATTCAGACTGGCGCTAAGCTTGAAGACAAAGAGCGCATGCATTTCAGCACGGAGGAATTTTATCTTAAGTCGCGTGAAGAAATGGAACGCCTCTTTATTGAGGTACCTGAGTCAGTCATCAACACGCAAGCAGTCGCAGAAATGTGCGACATCTCAATTCCCTTTCCTAAAGGAAGTGAACGTTACCCTAAGTATCCACTGCCACCAGAACTGAAAGGTGATCGCTTAGATTACTTACGTACGCTTTGTTTAGAGGGATTAAAAAAGCGCTACAACGTAACCTACAACAAAGAGGCCGCAGAAGGCAGCTTACAAAAAACGCTCTCTGATCGTTTAGATTTCGAACTCAGTGTTATTTCGAAAACAGGGTTTATCGACTACTTCTTAGTCGTTTGGGATTTTATTGCGTGGGCTAAATCTCAAGGCATCCCTGTCGGCCCTGGTCGTGGTTCTGGTGCTGGCTGTATTGTTGCATACGTTTTAGGGATTACCAATCTTGATCCCCTCCGGTTTAAATTACTCTTCGAGCGTTTCTTAAATCCAGAGCGTGTATCACCTCCTGACTTTGATATCGATTTTTGTATGCGCCGCCGCGGCGAAGTTATCGATTACGTACGTAAAAAATACGGTGACCAGTGTGTAGCTAATATTATTACCTACGGCACCATGGGAGCGAAGATGGTAATTCGCGACGTTGCACGTGTACACAATGTACCCTTTGCAGACGCAGACCGTTTAGCAAAAATGATTCCGGATGAGCTGAACATTTCTCTCACCGATGCTGTTACTAAATCCGCAGAATTAAGAACGGAAGTTACCAATAACCCCGTCGCAAAGAAAATTTTTGAAGAAGCAACCGTACTCGAAGGTATGGTGCGTAACACCGGTAAACACGCAGCCGGCATCATCATCACGGACCAACCGCTTGATGAATTCGTCCCGCTTACACTTCAAGAAGGAGATGTCACCGTTCAGTTCGATATGAATGCAGTAGGTAAATTAGGCCTACTGAAGATGGACTTTTTAGGACTGAAGACATTAACCGTCATTGCTGATGCGGTTGATAATATACGACGTACCGTAAATCCCCAATTTGATATCGAGACAATTCCCTTTGATGACGCAAAGACCTTTGCCCTTTTAACATCGGGTAAAACAACGGGTGTATTCCAATTGGAATCTGGCGGTATGCAAAATCTTTGCCGTCAGTTAGGTCTCTCCTCAATTGACGAAATTATCGCTCTCATTGCTTTGTATCGTCCAGGTCCTATGGACTGGATACCGGATTATATTCGCGGTAAAAAAGATCCTAGTACGGTTACTTTCCCACATCCACTCTTAGAAGAAGTCTGCCGTGAAACATACGGCGTCATGGTGTACCAAGAGCAGGTCATGGAAGCAGCTAAAGTCATTGCAGGCTATACCTTAGGCGGTGCAGATATGTTACGTAGGGCCATGGGTAAGAAGGACGCAGACGCCATGGCTAAGGAAAGAACCAAGTTCGTTGAAGGTGCAGCTAAGTTGCACGGCATTGATAGCAAAGTAGCGAACGCGATTTTCGATATCTTAAATAAATTCGCGGGTTACGGTTTCAATAAATCGCACTCTGCAGCCTATGCTATTTTAAGTTATCAAACTGGATTTTTAAAAGCTAACTACCCTGTTCAATTCATGGCAGCAATGCTTAGCGCTGAACTTGGCAACGCAGATAAAGTGTCACACTTCGTTGCCGATTGTAGTGCAACGGGCATTCAAGTGCTAGGTCCCGATGTTAACGAATCACGCGAAGCCTTTACTCCAGTTGGAAATAAAATTCGTTTCGGATTAGCGGGTATCAAAGGTGTAGGTGAATTAGCAGCAAAACGTATTATTGAAGAGAGAGAAAAAAATGGTCCTTACAAAGACTTTGATGATCTGCTCTTACGCGTAGATGGCCGTGCAGTAAATAAGCGCGTTTTAGAAAATTTAGCAGCAACAGGTGCATTCGATTTTAGTAAAGAGGACCCATCGCTTCTTTTTAACCGAATTGATGACGCCTTAAATGCGCTCAGTGAACTCCAACGTAAATACCCTGCACTGAAAAAAGATTCAGGAACACAAAAGACAGAAAAGAAAGTAGAGGCTATGCTTTTTGATTTTGTCGATACGCCTGCTGAAGCTCCTGAACTTCCTCGTCTTGCCAAAGAATACGCAGAAATTTTAAAGCATACAAAAAAGAACGTAGACCGTGGTACTACGGCACGAAGCGAAGATGATGCATTCTTTGGCATTTCGGATGGACCATCTAAAAAAGCTAAAAATGTAGCGACTCCTACCCCTGAGCGTAAATTAACTCAGGCAAATCGCCTTCTCTATGAGAAGGAGCTACTGGGATTCTATATTTCTGGACACCCACTCGATCCTTATAAAGGAATCACGGATGCCTTAGATACGTTTGCCCCTGATGTCCTGACTCAACAAGCCGGGAAAACCGAATTCAGACTCTGCGGTATTGTTGGCTCCATCGCGAAACGATTATCTAAAAAAGACAATAGACCGTGGGCCTCTTTCAATCTGACGACTCGTAAGGCTACGATTGCACTCAACATGTTTGCTGATGCCTACGCAGCCTATGGCTCGATCTTAGCAGAAAACGCAACCGTTGTCGTTGCAGGAAATATCATCGCAGGAACCGACGGTGCACGCGTAAACGTTAAAGAATGCTATGCTCTCGATAACTACGTTGCCTCACAAATTAAGAAAGTCACCTGGCTATTAAAACCAGAAGATCCTAAAGCACCTGAATTTTTAAATCTGTTAAGAAATACGGTTGATAAAGAGACTGGTGAAACACGCCTAGAATTCGCGTTTCTTTTTCCTGATAGAGCGACACCCGTTGCTGAAGTAAGCTCCGCTTTGTCTTGGAAAATTAATGCTCAAGCATTTCAAAAATTGCGCGAACACTCGGCCGTCGCTGGCGTACAGTTCGAAGCACGTAAACTCGAACTCAAACAGGAGAAATCCTGGTCTCGTAAAAAATGAACCAACGCACGATCTCACACGCAGCTCAAATTGTATCTAATACAACTGCAGATGTTCCAGCCGACATGGCGCTTAAACGCTATTTCGTAGAAAAACATTTTCTTAATGCAACGGAACGCCGTGATATTAGTCACGCTGTGTTCGCCTACTACCGCTGGTTTGGTTGGTTAGACTCAAAAAAGAGTCGTCCTTCCCAAATCGAAAAAGCGATCGAATTAAACACAGGCTACATAAACGATAAAAAATCGGTTAAGGAACAAGCGATTACTGCCCTATCCGTTCCTGCTTGGTTAAAAGACGAGATGCCTGTAACGCCTGAATTCGTTCGTCAGTTACAAGCTGAACCAACGTTATGGCTTAGAGCACGTCCTAACAAAGCTTTAGACCTGAAATCCGCTCTGGGTGACTGTGCTCAAACACCTTTCTCTAAAGACGCACTTCAGTACCTAGGAACTCGCGATTTATTTTTATCGCCGAGTTTTAAAAACGGTGACTTTCAAATTCAGGATTTATCCTCACAACTCGTCAGTGTGATCGCTTCTCCAAAACCAGGTGAAACGTGGTGGGATGTTTGCTCTGGCGAAGGTGGAAAAACCTTACATCTTGCAGACCTACTCCAAAATAAAGGTGTAGTATGGGCAACTGATCGCTCCCTAAGACGCTTAGAAGTTCTTAAAACCCGCACAAAGCGTGCAAAAATATTTAACTACCGCACAAAACCGTGGGAAGGTGGCGTACTCATCAAGGATCCAAAAAATCCTGAGATATCGCACTTAGGAAAACTGCCATTCAAAACCTTGTGTGATGGCATTTTACTCGATGCGCCTTGTTCTGGTGTAGGCACCTGGAGACGTAATCCGCACGCACGTTGGACCCTCACTCAGAACGATATTAAAGAACTTTCTGAGATACAAAAGAGACTCTTAAAGCAAGTTTCTAGTCTAGTAAAACCTGGTGGATTACTCGTGTACGCCGTCTGCACACTCACAACCAAAGAAACTACGGAGGTTTTTGAGCATTTCACTGCGGAAAACCCAGATTTCGTACCTGAATTAAAGACCGTTGATTCACTGCCTAGTGATCCACTCTCTAAACCAGGAAGTCTCTTTTTATGGCCTCAGACACTCAATGCCAATGGCATGTATGTGGCTACTTGGCGTAGACAAAAGAAGTAGCCTGAGAAGGCGAGTTGCTTGCAACGGAAGTGAAGTCACTCTAGGCTTAATTTCATGTTAGCTGCATTAACCGACCGAGAATGGATGTGGGCTGCTGGTGGATTATACCTCTTAGGTTTAATTCTAGGCACAACGTCTTTAATCAAAGGAGGTAAACCATCGGGTTTACTTATTTATATCGTTATCTTGGTAGGTTATGCCTTGCAGCTGATGGGGCTTGGTTTACGCGGAAAAGTAGTTGGTGGATGCCCACTGGGTAATTCGTTCGAAATATTTCAATTTACGGCATGGTCAGCTATCTCGCTGTACCTTATCATTGGGGTTACCTTTCGCTCAAGTCTCCTCGGTTATTTTACTTCCTGTTTAGCAGCGGCCTTAACCTTAAGTTCTCTTCTGATTCCCGAATTTGATGCAACGAGACGTGCACACATTTTTGGTAACAACCCATGGATTGAATTTCATGCTGCGATCGCACTCTTTAGTTACGGCGTATTTGCGTTGTTAGCACTCACCTCTGCCTTATACCTGCTTAGGCTTTACTCGCTAAAATCAAAAAAGATTGGTGGATGGTTTTCGTTTCTACCCTCTGCTATAGATCTAGATCAAATAGGCCTACGTTTACTTATTTCTGGAGTTCTTATCTTAGCCTTATCCCTCATTGTTGGTTCGGTTTATTGGAGTCATGATTTTCAAAGCGTAAGCCGTTTTAAATTAATTGTGACCTGCAGTGTATGGTTAGCTTATCTCGTAGCACTTCTTCTTAGATTACGCGGTATACTCATTGCAAAACGGTTTGGTTGGACGGGTATTCTCTTATTTGCAGCAGCACTCATTTCACTTTGGCCTGTGGATTCTAGCCGTCACACTGCGCCACAAACCACACCTACCCACCAAGCTCATCCATGAAATCCCCGGATATTTTTGTTATCGGGGCAAATCATCATAGAGCTCCGATAGAAGTACGTGAAAAGCTCGCTTTAGCAGCTAAACATGAAGATGCGCTACTCGCTGAACTCAGAGCGATTGAAGGTCTTCGTGAACTCGCTGTGGTTAATACCTGTAACCGTATCGAATTCTACGGTGTAGGTGATTCCGAACATATCGCTCACCAAGTAACTGAGGCCTTTTGTAAACAACAGGCATTCGAAGTAAGTGAATTCGAAACCTTCCGCTTAAGCTTAAAGGGTAAAGACGCCGTTCAACATTTAGCAGAAGTAGCCGCGGGACTTGATTCCCAGATGCTTGGTGAAACTGAAATTTTCGGCCAAATTAAAGAGGCATATGCTAATGCCCAGAGCCGTAAATCCACGGGACCCATACTCAATCGAATTTTTCAAAAGATCTTTCAGGCTGCAAAACACGTTCGCAGTAATACTAAGATTACCGTCGGACAAGTAAGTATCGCTAATGTAGCAGTAGAATTAGCGCTTAATATTTTCGGCCAACTCAAAGATACCCGTATTCTTTTATTAGGTGCAGGTGATATCGGTGAAAAAACGGCAAAGGCGTTTCAAAGTCGCGGAGCACTCGCTCTCACAGTATCTAACCGTGGGTTCGAAAAAGCGCTGCATATAGCAACCGAACTTGGTGCCTCTGCCCTGCCATTTGATCAAAAAGATGCACGACTTTCTGAGTTTGATGTTGTTGTCTGTTCTACCTCAGCACCGGATGTTATTTTAACAAAAGAATCGGTACAACTCGCTATGAAGAAACGCCCAACACGGCCTCTCTTCTTAATTGATTTAGCACTTCCTCGAGATGTGGATTCTGAAGTAAGTACCCTACAAAACGTTTTCGTATATAACTTAGATGATTTAGCAAAAATTGCTGACGAAAACCGTGCATCTCGTGAGGCAGAAATTAAAACCTGCAAAAACTTACTCGGTGAAAAAGTAGAAAACTTGTGGAACCATATCGAGCCACAGTTAAAAAAGCCTGAGGAAAAAGCTCCGAGCGAGTAATAGTCTAGCTACTAGGCATTCATATGGCCACTGAGCCATTCTACAGCACTTGAACCAACTGGCTGAGCAAGTGCCTCTCGTAGCATCTTTGCTCTACTTAATGTAGCATTGATCCGAGATTCACTCGTTAAACATGCGTTTAACTCATCTGCTAAAGCCTCCTTCGTTGCCACCGCTTGTATGTACTCTGGGTACATCGTTTCTTTCAGGAGTAGATTAGCGAGGCCTATGTGCTTCACTCGAACAAGCAGTTTGCCGAGTAGATACGTAAGTGGATCAATTTTAAACGCAATCGCACCTGGTATACCTGCTAATGCACAGTGAACCGATATGGTTCCGCTACTCATAAGAACTGCAGAGGCCGCCTGAGGACCATCGTAGGCTTTCTCACTGAATGGTTTAAAGGTAACGTTAGATACCCCTAAATTGTTAGCTATCTCTTTCATCTGCTCTCCAATCACTTCACTTGGATAAAGAACGACTGCCGAAGATGCTTGAGAGGCTTTATAGGCACTTAAGAGTACTGGAAATAGCCGTGCTACCGCGGGCTTTCTACTCCCTGGTAAGATAAGGACTGGACCCTTGGGATCATAGCTAACCGGTGGCCTATAATCGGAAGCGGTAAAAGGATGGCCTACAAAAGTTACGGACAAATCAGTGTCGTCATAACACGCTTTCTCAAAAGGGAATATAACGCCTAAGGAATCGATTGATTGCGCAATTAAAAAGCGGCGATTTGCCCTAGATGCCCAAATTTGCGGGCTCACATAATACAGGGTTTTAATTTTGCCCCATCCTTTGCGACTTAAGCCTTTTTTTCTTAGCGCATTTGCCATCCGAATATTGAAACCACCGTAATCAACAAAGAGAACAGTCTTTGGCTTATAGGTTTCTATCCACTTAAGGGTTTCATTAAAGAGAGGTTTAAAAAACGACTGATAGCGTTTTAAGACTTCAATATATCCAATCACGGAAGAGCCTGTCACATCACACAAAAGCTCAGCACCCGCCTGTTTAAGAGCAGGTCCACCAATAGCAGCTACGTTTAGCGACGGGGACCTTTGTAGCAGCTGGGAAATAACACGCGCTGCGTTTAAATCTCCTGAATGTTCTCCGGCAATAACGAGCAAATCAACACTCCCCTTACTTGGCGCAGGAAAGTGAAGTGATGTTTCGTTAGCCATAGGAAAGACGACTAGCGTACTTGTGCCTTCTTGATCTGATCGGTAATCGTAAGCGCAACTTCTAAAGCCGTTTTACCCATCTGGGCATTCACTTTAGGCTGCTTCGATTGAATCACACTACTTGTGAAATGTGCTAACTCCAAGGCAAGCGGTTCACCTTTTTCGATCGGAATTTCGTGTACAGGAATGGATGAATAGTCCCCTGCTTTGGCTAATCCTATTTTCATCTTAACGCCGTAAGCGATGATATCACTCTTTCTGACCAGATGACCGCCCTGATTCATAAAATCAAGCGAGAGATAGGCATCGTCTTGAAAGATTCTAATTTCACGTGCTTTCTTTAATGAAATACGGCTCGCATTCAGATTTGCTACACATCCATTTTCAAATTCAAGACGCGCATTGGCGATATCTTCTGTCTTAGAGAGCACCTTAACACCAACGCTATCGATACGCTTAAGAGGTGACTTCACGAGTGCTAAGACAATTCCAATATCGTGAATCATTAAGTCTAAAACGACACCAACTTCTGTTCCTCGGAGTTGATACGGAGCAAGACGCTCGGAAGTAATAAACTGCGGATGATTAGCTTCTTTTTCTAAGAATGCCATCACTGGATTAAAATGTTCGATATGCCCTACCTGAACAATACGGTTATTTTCTTTCGCTACTGCGAGAACGCGTTCCGCTTCTTCAAGCGATGCACAAATGGGTTTTTCGATCAGTAAGTGACACCCTTTTTGTAGCAATGGAATAGCAACCTCTGCATGTAAATCTGTAGGTACAACGACAGACACGGCTTCACACGCGCTACCTAGCGCTTCAATCGAATCAAACACCTTGCAATTGTGAAGCTTAGCGATTTCCGCAGCACGTTTGCTATCACGGTCATAAACGCCCACAAGTTCAGCACTAGGAAGCTGAGCATAAATACGTGCATGATGCTGACCTAACGAGCCAACACCTGCGACACCGCACTTTATCTTGGGACTTGCCATAGCTAAAACGATGAAGGCTTATGCGATTCTCGCAAACTTGAAATATGCCTTTTTCAGACTAGATCTCAGTCAAAATACCCTGCTTTAGGATAAGTTTCCGTTCCGTACGGGAAGCATGATTAGGATTATGGGTCACTAATATAAGACTCGTTTTCATATCCCGGCACAAATCAAGGAGCAGTGTGATAACAGCGTCTCCGGTTTGTTCATCTAAGTTTCCTGTTGGCTCATCTGCGACGATTAGCTTTGGAAAATTCATGAGAGAGCGAGCAACCGCTACACGCTGACATTCACCACCGGATAATTGGGAAGGCAAATGGTGAGACCTCTCAGTAAGTCCCACTTTTGAAAGTAACATGTCTGCTCTGAGAAGAGCCGCTGTATCAAGACCACCCTGAATGCGCTTCGCCATCAGCACATTCTCCCGTGCGGTTAATTCTGGAATGAGATAAAAGGCCTGAAATACCATGCCTAAATAACCAGACTTACGTACAAGGGATGGATCTGTATGCGTACCCCACGAGATCGTTCCTGCATCTTGCGAATCTAAACCCGCAAGCAAATGAAGCAGCGTTGATTTACCAGAGCCTGATTCACCGCGAATACTCAAGGTCTGACCTTCATAGACTGTGAGATCAACACCACGTAAAACGTCTAAGGTGCGATCGCCACTTAGATAGCTTTTTTTAAGCGCGTTAGCAACTAAGACGGTATTACTCATTGCGAAGCGCCTCCACCGGTTTAAGTCTTGCTGCAATAAAGGCAGGGATAAGTCCTGCGAGTGTCGAAAGTACAATTGCTGACACAACGATGATCACTAAATCGGAAAATGCCGTATGAGCAGGCATTTCACTGAATTGATAAAATCTCTCTAAGACAGCTTGGCTGCCAGTGAAGCGTGTAATGAGTAAAACAACATCGTTTCTAAAATGAAGAAACGTAAAACCTAAAACGAGGCCGAAGATCGTTCCTACAATACCGATACTTACGCCTTGAAAACAAAAACACAGTGCAATTTGTCTACGTGTTGCCCCAAGTGCATTGAGTAGTCCTATCTCGCGCGTCTTCTTCAGCACTAAGACAAGTAACAGACTCATCGTTAAAAAGGCTGCCACAATCACAACCGCGAGAAGAATCACCGTCATGATATTCTTCTCAAGCTGGAGAACCCACAAAAATTCTTGATTTAATTCTGACCATGAACGTGCTCTAAGACCTGGAGTATAAGGAACAAGTTTTGGCGCCTCTTTTTCTAGAACATCATTAATGCGCTGAGTGACTTGATCAGCATCTTGATTCGGTGAGATACGTACATTAATTCCGTGCACACCCTGCCCTAGTCCATAGAGCTGCTGCATACGTCTTAAGGTTACTATAACCGTTGAACTATCTAACTGCTGATGTCCGATCTCAAAAATTCCGATCACTTTAAGTTCAGTAGGAAGTAGCACCTCATCTTGCCCCTTAGCCACTTCAAGCATGAGTGGCGTATAAATCTGCACCAAGTCTCCTACCCGTGCACCGAGCGATAACGCTAGTTGTGAACTAAGAATCACAGCATCATCGTCCAAATCCTGAAGTGAACCCTGAATAATATAACGGTTAAGCGGAATCACTTTACCGACACTTCGCATATCGAGCCCCTGGATCGAAGGGAATGAAGGCTTTTGATCCTTCTCTAACATTACAACTCCCTGAGCAAAGGAACTCGAAGCTTCAACTCCAGGAACTGTATTAATCAGTTTTTCTACCGCCTTAGAATCTTGGATAAAACCCGAAGCACGCACCTGCAAATCACCCTGGGTATCAACGATTTTTTGGCGAATTTCGTACCTAAAACCACCCATCACACTCATGACTACAATCAGTAGCATGACGCCAAGTGCTACGCTTACCGTGGATATCACAGTAAAGAAGAGTCTCTGCCCAGAGGAGAAGAGCTGCTTTAAAGCGAGATAAAGATACCAAGGCATGCGGTTAAAAAAGAAGAGCCGAAAGTCTTACAACTTTCGGCTCTTCATGCAAACTTCCAAAGTATGCTTTTTAAGGCTTAAGAAGCCTCAATCTTTGCTGGTTCCATCTTAGGAGCAAGTAAATGGATAAATACTAGCGCTAGAATATAAGCTACAGAGGGAGCAATGAATACTGGTAGATAGTGTGTAGATGAAGCAGATAAGATTTTACCTACGTAGAATGAGAAGAAGATTGAAACTACGGATGCAATCATAGCTCCTAGGCCTGTTACGGAAGCAACAACCCTACGTGGGAACATATCTGATGTTAAATTAAAGGCATTAGCAGACCATGCTTGGTGACCAGAAGCAGCGAGTGTAATAAGTGCTACTGCTACCCAAACATTATCGGTAATAGCTGCAAAGAACACAGGCATTACACAGCATGCACAAATAAACATCGTTGTTTTACGAGCAAAGTTTGTCGTACGACCTTGTGACATGAAACGTCCTGATAACCAACCACCAGCAATACTGCCAATCGATGAAATAACGTAGATACACAGTACTGGGATAGCACGTTGTTTAGCATCCATGTGGAAGCGATCAGCAAAAAATAACGGAGCTCCAAATAAATAGAACCACCACATACAATCCGTCATACCCTTAGCTACTGCATAGGCCCATGTTTGACGGTGAGGAAGAAGCTTTACCCAAGGAATTTTAACCGTTGGTTCTGGTGGTTCGCTACGAATATAAGCTAATTCTTCAGCTGATACCTTAGGATGATCTTCTGGGCGTTTATAAATCGCTAACCAGGCAAATATCCAACCTAAGTCGATTACACCGTTAATAAGAAATGCACCGCGCCAACCAATAGGATGACCGCCAATCGAAATCTTAGCAAAAATCGGAAGTAAAAATCCGATCGCTACAGGAACAATCAGTCCGCCGACATTAGATCCTGAATTAAAAAGACCCGTAGCATAAGCACGTTCTTTTTTAGGAAACCATTCAGCAACGGTTTTGATACAGGCAGGAAAATTACCGCCTTCACCTAAACCTAAAAGCGTACGAACAACGAAGAATCCAGCCAATGAAGTAACAAGCGAGTGACTCAGTGATGCAAGACCCCAGAACGCTACTGCTAAAACAAAGCCTAAACGTAGTCCGAGTAAATCAATCATGCGTCCACTGACCATTAAGCTTAATGCATAAGCTCCTTGGAAGAACATCGTCATCATCCAATAGTCATGTGTCGACCAATTGAATTCTTTTTGTAATTCAGGAGCTAGATTACTAAATACACTGCGATCAATGTAGTTAGCGGTTGTTACCCAGAATAAAAGTCCGCATATAACCCAGCGGTAGCTACTTTTTTCAGGGCGAGTCGTTGAAGATGCCTGCATAATAAGAAGGGATTTGTCTAAAGTTGGGGTTACAAAACAATACGCGCCTAATCAAAACCAAGAAACAAGTTTTGTCACTCAAAAGAAGCTAGAAAATGCATTAAGCATTACCACCTGGGCGAAGCTGAGGGAATAAGATCACATCACGTATACTCTCTGCTTCAGTAAGCAGGATACATAAGCGGTCAATTCCAACCCCCATACCACCGGCTGGCGGCATACCATGTTCCAGGGATAGCAAGAAGTCTTGATCGATACTTTGCTTTTCTTCACCAGCTTGGCTTTCAAACATGGCGCGCTGAATATCAGGATCATTTTGCTCGGAATAAGCAGGAGCGACTTCCATACCACCAATACACAGTTCAAAGACATCCAAGGTAGTTGGATCTTCTTTGTTAATTTTTGCTAAAGGACATAATTCCTTTGGTAAATTAAGCACAAAGGTTGGCTGAATTAAATTCGGCTCAATTAATTTCGAGAAAATTTCGTTCGTGATTTCAAAATCTTCCCACTGCGCTTCGACTTTGAGTCCAAGCTTTGTAGCAGCCTCAATGTGCTCGGCCTTCGAGAGATTAAACCAGTTAGGATTATTTGTCTGGGTGCGAATCAGGTCCTTGTAGGATACTTCACGCCACTCACCGCTAAAATCAATCTCTTGCCCACTCGCGATATGCTTTATCTTGGTCGTACCTAAGACATCACGGCAAATCGTCATGATCATGTCTTTGATCAGAACCATCATACCACGGTGATCACTGTATGCTTGATACACTTCAAGCATGGTAAATTCTGGATTATGACGTCTTGAAATTCCTTCGTTACGGAAATTGCGACCAATTTCGTAGACGCGGTCGATACCGCCAACTAAGAGACGCTTGAGATAAAGCTCGAGTGAAATGCGTAAGTAAAAATCTACGCCAAGTGCTTTATGATGTGTTGTAAAAGGACGTGCTGCTGCACCACCGGCAACCGATTGTAAGACAGGCGTCTCAACTTCTAAAAACTTACGATCGTCTAAGAAACGTCTAATCGTAGAAACAATCTTGGAGCGAAGCAGTAAACGGCGACGGGATTCTTCGTTTACGATTAAATCCAAATAACGCATGCGGTACACTTGCTCTGCATCGGTTAGTCCATGCCACTTTTCTGGGAGTGGGCGCAGTGCTTTTGAAACAAGCATAACTGATTCTGCACGAACCGTAACCTCACCTGCTTTTGTTTTAAAGAGGGTTCCGCGTACACCAATAATATCGCCGATATCTAACTTCTTAAACGCTGCGTAAGAGTCGTCACCAATGACGTCTTTTTTTACATAGATCTGTATTAAGCCTTGTTGATCTAAAATTTTTACAAACTGACTCTTTCCCATATCGCGGATGATCGTTAAACGACCCGCTACACTTACCGTGACCGCATTATCTTGGCCTTCAACATGCAGCTTGATGGCATCAGCACTAAAATGGGTTTGGTCAAAATGAGCACGAAAAGGATCAAAGCCACCGGCACGCAAATCGGCTAATTTCTGCCTTCTAACGGCGTGCTGATCATGGGAGATATCGCTTGTGGTTGTTTCACTCATGTAAGGAAAAAAACGTAGGGAAAACCACGTCATGGGGCAACCACTTTTAAAGCAGTCTTTTAGCCTACTTAAAGTAGCTAGACCCTATGGTTGCATCTTAGACCAACTCTAGTACGTTAGACCTCTATGTCACAGGCTTCAGCACTCCAGATTTTAGATTGGGGCAGAACCGACCATCAAGACGCCACAAAGCGTCAGGAAAGCTTGGTGACTGAACGCATCCAAGGCTCTATTTCTGATACCCTTATTTTCACAGAACATAATCCTGTATTTACGCTCGGTTTACGCGTAGGCGCTGAAAACCACATCTTATGGGATGAGCAAACACGCATCAAAGCAGGCGTTGCGACGGTTAAAACAAATCGCGGTGGAGATGTGACCTATCACGGACCAGGACAACTTGTAGGCTACCCTATTATTAATGTTAGCTCCCATCCAGATTTACATGCCTATTTACGATTTATTGAACAGGTTCTCATCGATTCTCTTGGTAGCTTTGGTTTAAAAGCGGAACGCAGAGAGGAACATACCGGCATCTGGATTCAGACACGCAAGATTGCAGCCATTGGAGTCGCCGTAAGACGGTTGGTAACCTACCACGGATTTGCACTCAACATTGACCCAGACCTAAGTCATTTCTCAGGCATTGTCCCGTGTGGAATAGCCGCTACGACAGGGACCGTTACCTCGCTTAAAGAAGAATTAGGTAAAACCTATACCTTAGAAGAGGTAAAAACGGTCATTACCCACCACTTTAAGCAGGGATTACCTACCTTTTTGAACCGAGTATAAGTAAGACGCTTAAGACCTATACGTTCCTGTTTAACCTAACTTATAGCCTGAAAAGTGACTTTGATTATTCAACTAAAGTGTGTTTAGCTAATCCCTTAGTACTTACTCAATGAGCACCACACGTAAACCCTCTTGGCTTAGAGCAAAATTACCAAGCGGCCCCGGCTATTCGGCCGTCCGTGAGCTTGTTGATTCCAATAAACTCCACACGGTATGCCAAAGTGCGCAGTGCCCTAACCTAGGTGAGTGTTGGTCTAGGGGAACGGCAACCCTCATGATACTAGGTAACATCTGTACCCGCTCATGTAATTTTTGTGCGATCCAAACCGGTAGACCTACCGAACTTGATCTTGGAGAACCAGCCCGTGTAGCTGAAGCCGTCGCTAAAATGAATTTAAAACACTGTGTACTTACCAGTGTTGCACGCGATGAACTCTCAGACGGTGGCGCTTCGGTATGGGCAGCAACCATACGTGCTGTAAAACATTTAAATCCTAAAACTGCCGTAGAAGTCCTCGTTCCTGATTTTAAAGGTAAACTAAATGACGTTGATACCGTACTCGATGCGAAGCCTGACATTTTCAATCACAACATTGAAACCGTAGAGCGACTTCAAAAACCTGTGCGTGTTCAAGCTCGCTATGACCGCTCTCGCAGCGTTTTAAAGCACGCAAAGTCACGTGGCTTTACGACAAAAACAGGTATCATGCTAGGTCTTGGTGAAGAACCGCATGAAATTGAGCAGACCCTACGCGATATCGCCAGTGACAAAACGGATATCGTAACGATTGGTCAGTACTTACAACCGAGCGCAAATCATTTACCTATTACTCGCTGGGCACCGCCTGAAGAATTTGAGCATTGGAAAAAATTTGGTCTCTCACTTGGCATTGGTGTGATTGAAAGTGGCCCTATGGTTCGCTCTAGCTACCATGCCGATGAACAGTCCCTCAAATACACGGGTACTGAGCATTTAAATACAGCAAATTCCTTAGCTTCTGCCTAAGCTTGAGAGCCCCATGGGGGCATCTATTTTTTAAGTGCGTTTTACGCGTGAATTGTCTATTGTCTTCCAATGACAACACGCGAAGAAATTGTTTCCAACTGGCTACCCCGCTACACAGGAAATCCAATCGATAAGTTTGGAGAATACATTCTTCTTACTAATTTTCAAAACTACGTAGACCGTTTTGCAGAGTTAAATCAGGTCCCAGTCGTTGGCAGAGATAAGCCCATGCCAAATGCTACAGCTGGTGATATCACCATCATCAATTTCGGTATGGGTAGTGCAACGGCAGCAACCGTTATGGACTTACTCAGTGCCATTCATCCTAAAGCCGTGCTTTTCTTAGGTAAATGTGGCGGCATAAAACACCGTGCTGAAATCGGAGATCTGATCCTACCAATAGCTGCTATTCGTGGCGAAGGTACGAGTAATGACTATTTCCCGCCTGAAGTACCTGCCATGCCTGCATTCGCTCTACAAAAGGCGATTTCTACAACGATTCGTGATCATGAACGCGACTACTGGACAGGTACCATTTATACTACCAATCGCCGCGTGTGGGAACATGACGACGAGTTTAAAAAGTACTTAAAGAAAATTCGTGCCATTGCTGTGGATATGGAAACAGCAACGCTATTCATCACTGGATTTCATAATGAAATTCCAACAGGAGCCCTACTCCTCGTTTCTGATCAACCAATGTTACCTGAAGGAATTAAAACAGATCTAAGCGACCAAGAAGTAAATCGCCGCTTTGTTTCTGATCATATCCAAATCGGTATTGATGCTCTTAAACAGCTCATCAATAACGGAGTAACCGTTAAGCACTTAAAGTTTTAAGCGCTTGCTGGCCACCAGCGGTACAGGAAGAAATAAACAAGTACTCCTGTTACGGAAACATACCACCAGATTGGAAATACAATCTTTGCCCACGCTTTGTGACGTACAAAGTCACCTTTAAATGCTAAGGCGAAGGTTTTAGGAACAAGGTAGGTTATCGCTACTGCTAAACTAATGTGCGAAATAAGCATGGTGTAATAGATCGTGCTTATAATGCCTGTTCCACCAAAGGGAGTATGAAGCCCTCTGCGTAAATAGTGATAGGTGACATAGCCACATAAGAACAGTGCAGACACGACCGCAGCTGCCATCATTGATTTACGGTGGGCATCCTTGTTCCCTGTCTTAATGAATACAAAGCCAGCAGAAATTAAAACCGTCGCGAGTGCATTCAGTGAGGCATTTAGTGCCGGAATTTGCATGGTGTTCATACGTGTATAAAAAGTCTATCAAGGACTAAGGCGCCAAGGGCTAATGGCAAATAAGCTATGGAGGCTAAGAATAGTTTTCGTGCCGCTTGATCACGGGTTGAGGCCTTCAAAAATAAAATCGCGCAGTACAAAAACCATAAGCCTAAAAGAGCTACAATAACGGTGTAGTAGATACTCACCAGATGGAGTGAATATGGAAGCACACTTACAACTAAGAGTAAGAGCGTATTTACAAAGGACCAACCAGCAGCCCACTTTCCTGATTCATCCGTTACGGTTGGCATAGGAAAATGCACCGCGGAATAGTCCTTACGGTATATCCAAGCAACCGCCATAAAATGAGGCATCTGCCAAAAGTACATGAATAAAAAGAGAATCCAACCTAAGGCACTAATTCTACCCTCGCCTGCTGCCCAGCCTATGAGTGGAGGAAAAGCACCAGCTATAGCCCCAATTTCAGTACTCCATCTGGAATACCGTTTAGCAGGCGTATACCAACCTAAATACGTAACGATTGTAAGTGCAGTAAAAAGAGCAGCTAGTTTACCCACCAAAGCAAAGAGCCCCATGCAGGAAATAAGACACATCGTTGCACCTAAAATAAAAGCAGAGCCAGTAGGTATTTTACCTGAAGGAATAGGACGATTTGCGGTACGGTGCATTTGTGCATCTGTATCAAATTCTAACCATTGATTAAGAACCGCTACTCCACCTGCTGCTAAACTCGTACCAACGAAAACATAAATCAGAGTAACTAAATCCCGTTCGGGTTTACTCGCATAGTAGCCAACAATGGCCGTTAAAACAGACAGTAAACTTAAGCGTGGCTTCGTTAATTCAACGTAGTCAGAAAATTTAGCCTTAGTAGGCGCGCTCGAAGATTCACTACTCATGAGGCGTCCGGTTGTTCAATACGATCACGGTGAGCGTAAAAGGTTAACCAAAAACATACAGCAAGGGTCATCGCTCCAACCACTACATGGCCTGTCGTAATAGCCACGGCTCTTAATGACCAAATAATGGACATTCCAAGCAGGAGTTGAAAACCAAGAAGACATAATAAACTAGATGCTGCAAAACGCATACCTGTAGTAGCACCCTTGTCTCTCCAGATCTTTATTACAAAAAGGCTAATAAATACCGTGATCACAAAAGCCATAACTCGGTGAGCGAATTGAATTCCTACCTTGAAACTCCATACTGGTGGTAAAACAGCTCCATCAACACTTGAATAAGGAAACGTTGGAATTGCTAATCCTGCATTCGAATGACGCATGGTCGCTGCAATAGTTAGCTGTATAAATAAAAGAATTACACACCATCTACCAAGACGCTTCACACCGTCAGATACCTTAAACGATTTTGAAATCCATGCTTTGGAGCATCCGGTCGCAAGTGCAATTAAGAAACAAACATAAACCTGAGCTACAATTCCATGCGGAATACGAAGCAGTTGACCTAAGGTCATTTCAAACCCACCTAAACTAACTGAATCGAGTAAAACGCGTAGTCCTCCTAAGAGTCCCTGAAGAAGCACCATACCTAAGGACCAAAGCGCTACACGACGAAGCCAAGAGGTTTTAACCTGCCTAAAAATCCACACACATAAAACAATCGTAATTAACCCCATGGTCGTTGCACTGAGTCTATGGGAATGCTCAGCAAACATAGAAATGTTAGTCAGCCAGCCATTAGGATTTACGGAACCATTTGATAAAGGCCAATCTGCAAAGGCCATGCCTGCATTAATCGTGGTTGTAAAAGCACCTAAAGTAACCAAAACAAAGACCCATAAACTACCTAGGATAGCGAATACCGCTAAGGCCGCTGAATAGCGTTTATTCTGTGGAACTGGTGTCGCGGTTGCCATAAAATCGTAGAAAAGTAATAAGAACAAATTTTCATCGCATCAGCAAACTCTCTTTAGCTACATTTTATGGTCATTAATAATCTTTTTCATGGTTAGAAAATTTATTTTTATCGTTTTAACTCCCTTGCTTCTTATCAGCTGCTCAAAGCCGTCTGATAGTAAGCCTACGGCTACTCAGCCAAATGCGGAGAAAAGGTATCCCCTATTAGGTGAAATCGTAGCAATTAGCCCTACAGAGAAAACCCTCACAGTTAGCCATCAAGCTATCCCAGGTTTTATGTCAGCAATGACCATGGATTTTAACGTATCTGATAGCGACCTTTCGTTAGTTCATGTGGGTGAACACATCAAAGCAGAGTTAGTCATAACACCTCAATCAACGGCACGTTTAGAACATATTTGGCCTAACGAGCGCCAAGTAACCGACACATTAAATGCTTCAGCAACAGCCCTGCGTGAAGACACCCATGAGCGCGGGGAAAGCGCTTACCGTGAAGTAGGAGAAAATATTCCTCACTTTTCACTTCTAAACCAAGAAGGTCAGATCGTTAAAAGTGATCAGTTTCGGGGTAAGCAAATCATGCTTAACTTTATTTATACGAGTTGCCCTATTGCCGACATGTGTCCTGCAGCAACGATGAAAATGATGATGACCCAGCGCATGGCTAAAGAAGCCCGTGTTTCAAACATCGAATTCATATCCATTTCACTGGACCCAACCCATGATACACCCGGCGTACTTAAAGAATACGCGTCTATTCGTGGTATAGATACAAAGAACTTTACCTTCTTAACAGGACCAGAAGGAGCAATACGGGATTTACTCACCCAATTTGGAGTCATTGCAGAATTTTCAGGCAGTATTGTTAAACACACGTTGGCTACCTTACTCATTAATCCTAATGGTAAAATTATTTGGCGAGCAGATGGTAGTGCTTGGGAACCTCAGGACTTTGTAAAACGCATGCACAAGGATACTTCTCCTTAAGTAGCACCAAGCTCTGATGTCTTCTCCAGCTAAAACGTCTAACGCTTTACTTCAAGCTACCCTCATAACAGCCGCTGCAGCCGTTATCGTACTAAGTGTTTATTTTTTTCGTAAATCAGAAAAGTTAAGCTTCGTTGATTTTAATCCACCGGGTAGTAATAACGTGCAATTCTGCGACCCTACTCGTCCACGAGTCATCACGGTCGAGAACAAAGTACCACGCATTCTTCTTTCAGACTTACAAGTTAAGAGTAATCCAAATTCCGTTTTAGTTCATGTAGAGTTTCATGTACTGAGCGCAACACGAAAACCTGTCACAGATACCGATCTTAGCTCTAAGAATACTGCTCATTTTCAACTCATTGCAGCTAGTCCATCCTTAGATGACATACAGCTTTTAGAGCCTCATTATAATGCTAAAGAAGGCTCATGGTCATTTGAATTTTCCCCTCAAGCAGAAGGCAATTACTCGTTGTTTGCAGATCTCATTCCAGAGGCAACCCAAGCGGAAATTTATACCTCAGCACACGTCACACTTCCTAAGTTAACACCCTCTCGACTAAAACCCACTGCACAGACTGATACAATAAAGGCAGAGCTCATTAAGCCCTCACCTAAACTCTATGCAGGCCAGGCGTACGAACTCTCTATTCAGTTAACAGATAAAAACAACAAGCCAATCCTAGTCATTCCTCAGCTTGGATCGTTCGCTCATTTAATTGTTATCGATACAAGTCAGACCGCATTCATTAATGCTAAAGTGGATCCACTTCACATTGATCATACGATCGATCTGCATACCCCTACTTTCTTTTTTAATCTCTTAGTACCTGATCCGGGTAAGTATGTGCTTTGTACCGCTGTAAATATTTCAGGAAAGTTAAATTATTTTACCTTCCCACTTACGATCGAGCCTTAGTTCATTTCGAACTTTTTGCCCACTGATAAAACGCGTGGCCAAGCGCTCCAACAAAGAAGAGAGAGCTAATTGCAGACAGTAAGATACCTCCAAAGACTTGATCATTGAGCGTATCAAAGCCTGCTATCATACGGGGTGCTAAATTATAGTTAGGATAAATAGGATGCTCAGCCATGAGTAAGTACGAGAAAACAGCTGTCATCGCTACTTCGAGCCCAAACAAATAGACCATGCGAGTAGCATACTTAAATGCAGGATGAGACTGAGACGGTGAAATAAGTGGCCAGGCCATAATGATACCAGCAAGTAACACTACCGAGTATTCACAGACATGATTAAGCGGACTACTTATACCCCACTGAAAAACACGAGGCATGTACCACAAGCTGATGAGGAGTACAAAACTAGCACCGCATAACCAGGGATGAAACAAGATACGTCCTAGTAGTCGCATACCAGGGAGTCTTAACACGGCATCAATCAGCCACGCAGGTAAACCCAGTAAAAAAAGTCCGGCTACAGGAAACATAATCACGAGCTGAACACTCACATGAACACTAAATAAATACAGAGCCCCGATTCGGGCAGCGGGAGAACACACAGATAAAAAAAGCAGTCCTAAACCGCTAAAAAAATAACGTGCTTCCTTTTTAGGAAATGCAGTAGATCCTTCAAACCTACTTCTTAAAGGTCCTATTAGAAGGCTGTAAATCCAGCCTATAAAAACAATCCACACAAGAGCTAGTGGCTCATAAAACCAATCAGACCAGTCAATCATAGGTAAGATAAGACTGGTTTAAACATACATGTAACGGCACAGGGCCGCTTCCTATTAAAGACTAGAAAGCGGAATACTGTTACTTACTGAGAACACCTGCAGAAGCGCCCACATCGTGAAGCCTGCAAGTACCATTCCGATAAAGAATAGAATCGTGCAGAACGCCTTATCCCAGCGTAAATGCATGAAGATAAAGATAACGAAAAGAAACTTAACTGCCGATAATACCATCAATACGGTAACGAGCGTGGTATGTGAGAAAGGTAAATATACGGTGATAATTTCAACACCCGTAATAACAGCGAGAAGCATCGCAAGTTGAACAAAGATTTCAAACTTACTGTGTTCGTTGCCGTGATCGTGGTTTGCTACAGCGGAGTGACTCATGGTCTTATAAAGGATTAAATGTATTCGAGTAGGTATACGACCGTGAAGATTACGATCCAAACGATATCAACGAAGTGCCAGTATAAACCCATGGACTCGACGTCGATCGCATCCTTCTCAGTTAAACGTCCTGTGTAGGAGTAAATTAACATCGAGGTAAGCCATATAACACCAAGTAACACGTGAATACCATGCGTACCAGTAAGCGTGAAGAAGGTTGTACCTAAAATGCTATTCGAAATCGTTAAATGCTTAACGTAAACGAATTCATTAAATTCATAAACCTGACAGCCTAAGAAAATAAGACCGCAGATAATTGTTAGAATTAAGGAAGCGCGCATACTCTTTAAATTACCCTTCTGAATCGCATTTACAGCGAGCGCCATCATGAGTGATGACATCAGAAGTATGAACGTAGAGAATGAGGTTAATTCGATACTAAATACTTGTGTTGCGGCAGGGGTACCTGCTGGTGGATGCAAACGATAGATTAAGTGAGTCGAAATCAAACAACCGAAGAACATGCAGTCCGATGCAAGAAACGCCCACATGAGCAGTTTCTTGTTAGGAATACCGGTTGAGGTAGTCGAGTCGTGATGGTGATCAATGGCACCTGAAGCTACAGAACTCATGATAAATATATAAAAGGTTTAAATTATAATTATGGCTTAGTGCTTATGATCGTCACCATGGTTATCAAGGTGGATGTGGTAGCCTTCGTTACCTTCAAGCGCCCAGCAGTAAACTCCGTAGAGGAATATTGCTAAACCGATAAAGCAAACCGTTAGTTTCTTACCAACGATAACTTTAGGATCAGGATTAGAGTCCATCGTTGAAACACCAATACCGCCGATGAGTAATCCTAAAGAAGCTATGAAAGGATATAAAGATTGGAATGGCATATGGATACCACCATGCAACTCTTCTTCTTTAGCAGCTTTTGCTTTTTCAGCTTCGATTTCAGCTTTGTGCTGCTTTTGATACCAGAAAGCATCACGAGCATGAACGACTGGAATGACTGCGTAATTATATTCGGGAACTGGATTTGGAAGACTCCATTCGAGTGTTCTACCGTCCCATGGATCATTCTTTACTTTTTCACCTTTGAAATACGTATATACCATTACAACAAAGTAAATCGTTACGCCTACGCCTAAGATGAAAGCACCGATTGTTGCGATAAAGTTTGAATTGCTCCAACCCATGTTTGGATCGTAGGTGAAGGTACGACGTGGCATACCATTAAGACCTAAGAAATGCATCGGGAAGAACGTTGTATTGAAACCAATGAAGATTACCCAGAAGGATAACTTACCCCAGAATTCACTGACCTTACGGCCAAACATGAGTGGGAACCAGTAGTGAATACCAGCAAGTAATGCAAAGAGTGAGCCACCGATTAATACGTAGTGGAAGTGAGCTACAACGAAGTAACTATTGTGCTGCTGAGCATCTGCAGGAGCTGCCGAGTGCATAACACCTGATAAACCACCGATCATAAATAACCAGATAAAACCAAGGGCAAACATCATGGGAGTACGCATGGAGATGTGTCCACCCCAGATTGTACCAACCCAGTTGAAAATCTTAACACCGGTTGGAACCGCAATTGCCATGGTTGTCATTGCGAAGGCTGCCGTAGCAACAGTTCCCATACCTGTTGTAAACATATGGTGACTCCATACACCGAATCCTAAGAAACCGATACAAGCACCAGAGAATACAACGATAGGATAACCGAAGAGTGGCTTACGTGAGAACGTAGGAAGAATTTCTGAAATAATACCCATCGCAGGTAAGATCAGAATGTACACTTCAGGGTGACCGAATACCCAGAACAAGTGTGTCCATAAGATTGGCATACCACCGTTTGATACTTCAAAGAAGTTGGTTGAGAACGAGCGGTCCATCATCAATTCAATAAGCGCAATAGTGATCGCTGGGAACGATAGCACGATTAAGAATGCCGTAATCAGGGTCATCCATGTAAATACAGGAAGGCGCATCATCGTAAGCCCTGGAGCTCTCATGTTGATGATGGTTGTAATAAAGTTAAGGGAAGCCGCTATAGAAGCTACACCAAGAAGTTGCAGACCCATAACCCACATATCTATCGCGTGATTAGGGCTGAAAGTACGCGTGGTGAGTGGCGTATAGCCAAACCAGCCTCCGTTAGGAGCACCATCATGCATAAACCAACCTATGTTTAGAATTATAGCACCAGCAACAAATACCCATAAGGAAAAGGCATTGAGTCGAGGGAATGCTACGTCACGCGCACCAATTTGGAGCGGCATGATGAAGTTAAAGAAGGCAGCACTTAGTGGCATGATCGCTAAGAAGATCATGGTTGTCGCGTGCATCGTGAACATTTCATTGTACTGCTGAGCAGACAAGAAATTGTTATTAGGCACTGCTAACTGAATACGAATAAGGAGAGCTTCAACGCCACCTACTAAGAAGAAAAATAGCGCAAATACTCCGTAAAGAAATCCAATGCGCTTGTGGTCAACAGTCGTAAGCCAGCTCATTAAGCCAGTCTTAGCCTGTGGTCTATAAAACAGTGATGAGCGAGCAGTAATCTTCTCATCGTGTGCCGTGAAACCGGATTTGGTAATTGCGTCAGCCATACAAAAAAGAGTTTTAAGGGTCGGAATTATTTAAGACTTTGTAAGAACGCTACTAAAGCGACTTCGTCTTCATTAGTGAGTTTGATGTTGTTTAAAACGTAACCGTTGACCCACATCTTGTTACCTGGCTTTACAGCACCAGGATTATGAATCCAGCGTTGGAGTTGTTCTGATGTATTATCTAGCAGTCCGCCTGCGATAGTACTACGAGCACCCACGTGAGTTAAATCCGGACCAGCAACACCTACTGCACCTTGAAGACCACGAACATTATGGCACGTGATACATGTCTTTGAAGCAAAGAGTTCTTTACCCTTAGCAATCAAATCAGGATTTTCATTCTTTTCTGGGAATTGTTTAGCCTTCCATGCATCAAGAGGAGAAACTTCAAAGTTTCCAGAGATACCAGTTTCATTTTCTTTAAAGTTACGTAGTGATGCAAAAGTAGCCTTTCCTAGATTGCTACCAGTAGGTTCAACTTTACGATAAGTCTGAGACTGCTGATCTAACCAATTGTAAAAATCACGTTGGCTTAAAGCGATTACACGGAAGCGCATAACTGCATGGGAATCTCCGCAGAATTCTGCGCACTGACCCCAGTAGTAACCAGGCTTGTTAGCCTTTATCCACATGAGATTGCCACGGTTAGGAATCATATCCACTTTACCTGCTAGCTTTGGAATCCAGAAGCTATGCATAACATCGATACTGCGTAAATTGATATGCACAGGACGACCCGCAGGAATAACTAATTCATTACCTGTAGTGATAACGCCACCACCAGGAATCTGCTCATTTGGATATTCAAACTTAAACCACCACTGATATCCTGTAGCTGTAATTTCATAGGCATTTGCTTTATCAGCAACAGGTACATCGTAAGTATACCAAATCGCTTTAAGTGTTGGTATAGCTATGAAAACAAGTGCGAGTACCGATGCAGCAATAAGCCCTACTTCAACCAGAGGATTTCCATGACCTTGTTCAGGTGGAACTGCACGCTCTTCTTCCTGAGTACGTGCCTTAAATTTTAACGTAGCATAGGCTAAGATAGAAGCAACAATCACAAATATCGTGAAGGTTACGTAGCAAGTTACGTAAAACACATTCAACTGTGTCTGAGCAACAGGTCCTTCGGTTATCATGGTGGATTGTTTACCATCCATACCTAAGAACGACTGCCAGGAGCATCCAGGTAGCATTGCAAGGGATGCTAATGCTCCTAAGCAGCGAATGTGAGAGAAAGAATTCAGTAAAGGTTTAAGCAAACGCATGGATACGAATCTTACCAAGCTCACCGAACTGGGTAAGTTTTCAAGCATTAATCTACGTATTTATATACCCTTACGATGGTCATTCTTCGTTCTAATAACGCTATTAGGCAGGCAATCAGGGTTGCTAACGGTAGAACAAAATGCGACCAAAGTACTACCATGAAGCAACTAAGCATCTATCTATTCGGTTTAATAGCTCTCATAGGCACAGGATATAGCCAATCTTCAGCGGCATCCGAGCCACGTGAAATTGACATAAGTGCCAATGATACAATGAAATACGACACCACTGCGATCACAGCTACACCTGGTGAATCCTTACGTGTTGTTTTTACCAACGCGGG
>Ga0214166_1000236_pt1 | contig 29105 bp, 41 predicted proteins | sample TroBogepilimnion_27_FD_153005 | JGI IMG/M metagenome (GOLD analysis project Ga0214166, IMG submission 153005) | Freshwater microbial communities from Trout Bog Lake, WI - Practice 18AUG2009 epilimnion v3 | ecosystem: Environmental > Aquatic > Freshwater > Lake > Epilimnion/Euphotic zone ...
GCGGCAATGTATCCGCCCTGAACTCCAAATGCTTTGGCTAAAGTACCTTGTATAACATCAACGCCATCCACACACTGCTGTTCTTCTGCAACTCCTGCGCCTCGCTTGCCGTACAAGCCCACAGCATGTACTTCGTCTACATAAACCATAGCGCCGTATTTGCGAGCAAGCTCACACACATCTGCTACCAATCCACGATCGCCGTCCATCGAGTAAACTCCTTCCAGCGCGATGATAGGTTGGCACTTGTCATCTAGACCGTTGAGTATTTCTTTTAATTGTTTTAGATCATTGTGATCCCAAACTGTACGTGGAATCTTTGTTGATTTGATGCCCACGATCATTGAGTTATGATTGTGTTTGTCGCTGATATAATGTGCATTAGGAATCATACGACCTAGCACACTAAGGGTAGCTTGGTTAGCTACATAGCCTGATGTAAATGTTAGGGCACTTGTTTTATCATGCAATTTGGAAAGTTCATGTTCTAGTGCAATATGATAGTGAGTAGTTCCGGAAATATTGCGAGTGCCTCCTGCTCCGGCTCCTGCTGTATCTAGTGCTGTGTGCATCGCATCGAGTACTACTTTATGCTGACCCATGCCCAAATAATCGTTTGAGCACCAGTTGGTTATCTGTTTGATATTGTATTTTCCATAATACACAGCTCGAGGAAAGTCTCCCCGCTGGCGTAGTATGTCTGTAAATACCCGGTAATTGCCTTCCGTTTTGAGTTTTTCAAGGCTAGAGGCGATAGCGTCTTGTGTTTTTGGCTTAATCATGCGTATATTTAACGAAATAAATCTTGACAGATTTACCATTTGAACTTATAATATACTATATTCTCCAGGAAAACACTATTATGAAAATTGGACTAAGTTATAGCCGTTGCGTTCGCGATATCGTAGATGGCGCTGTTGACATTAACGATGTACTTGTGATCATCACACGTACAGATTTTAATCCTAGCGTTGATGAAGAATGGGAAGGAATTTGGTCAGGATATCACGGATACAGTCCTTGGAGTAATCCAGAATGGATGAACTATCCAGATGAGGATGAACAAAAGTTTCGAGATATCAGTATCGAATTGTATAGTACAGGTAGGATGCATCAACCTCGCCAATTTGGAGCTCACCCTCGCCGGATGCCATATATTTGGTTAGAAGCAGTACTGCCTAGCACAGAATTAGATTCGAACCCAACTCTACAAAAGGCTTGGGATAATTTTCAAACCGTTGCAGGTTTGAGTGGTGTTACATTAGATAAGGAAGCACAATGAAAATTAATTTAGTCAGCGATATGCACATCAACTTTGAGGACATCGTCATGCCCGGTGGTGATGTGTTGATTATGGCTGGCGATATTATGGAGGCAGGACATCTGCGTAAGGCTGACAATGCTAGGCAGAATACGTTCCTTGCTGACCGCTATCGTAGATTCATTAATGAGGAATTGGCCAAGTATCGTCACGTGATCTATATTGCTGGTAATCACGAGCATTATAGAAACAGTTACCCGGATACTCATGATCGGTTGAAACGTGAACTGCCTCCTAACGTACATTTCTTAGAAGCCGAGGGTGTTACTATCGACGATGTACATTTCTTTGGCGGCACTTTTTGGACTGACATGAATAAAGGTGATCCCATTACTGCCAGTGTTTTGAAACAAGGCATGGCAGACTTTAATGGTGCTATCAAATTCGGTGATGGTATTAAAATTGAAACCAACTACGGTGACAGCTACTATACTAACAAGTTCACTCCTGGCTATGCCGCGGGCGTGTTCCGTGAAACAGTGGGCAAGTTAAAAGACTTTCTTGATGAGCATAAGGATGACAAGGTAGTTGTTGTTAGCCATCACGCACCTAGCCCGCTAAGTGTCCATGAACAGTATAAAGATGACTTCCATATGAACTTTGGTTATCATAGTAACCTAACAGAGTTTATTATGGATCATCCGCAGATCAAATACTGGGTACATGGTCATATGCACGATCCTGTTGATTATACTATCGGCTCTACTCGTGTTCTAAGTAACCCTCGTGGTTATAAAGGTTACGAACTACAAGCTGACATTTTCGATCCTAATTTTAGTTTCGAGGTATGATTAATTGGAGCCTGTTGCTGGCTAGACTGTTTGGCGCAGTAATGAGCTGGCTTCAGGCTTCTAACTTAAGAAATCAGATGTATATCTTAAAAGATAAGAACGAAATCATGCGTACAGCTTTAGAAGATATACAGCGTATGGATAGCGAAGGCCGAATGGGGTGGCATGCTAAAATAACATTAGATAGGATAGACGAGCTTGAGAGTTGAATCATATGATAAGCGCACAGTACGATTGTCATGGGAAAGCAAAGATGACAATCGTAGCTGGGATAAAGCCTGTGTATATGCTGTGGAAAACTTTGGCTTGCCAGGAGAACGATTCGAATGCCATTCAAATGAAGAATGGATGGACTTTGAATTTAGGCACGAGTATGATGCCTTGTTGTTTTTGTTAGGAGTATCATGACGCAGTTCAAAGGTCGTGGCCTAATACAAATTACCGGACGCCAACAGGGTAAAAGTTGGAGTATGGATTATATCAATTATTGGTTAAAAGTTATGGCACCTGCACCTAAGATTAAATGGAAACGCTTACCAGGACTTAAACTACAGGCTTATGTAGATGAAATACAGCCTCGTGGATTTGAACGTGGATTAAGAGAAGATGATATGGATCCTATACAGGCTTGGAGTACTGAGTGTAACTGTGGAGTACGTACAAGTTTTAATACCTGGAAGTTCAACAGCGAAAAACAAATTACCATGTTCATGTTAAAGTGGGCACAATGACGTTTGAAGACGAATGGATTGAACAGGCCGCTAAACACATGTCTCAAGAAATTGATAGAGAAGTTCTCTGGGGCATGCTTAAAGGCATGGGTTGGCATCGGATCATGCTACCCCGCCTTATAGATAACAATCATGCTATAGATATAAGTATTTGGCTGAAAGAATACTGTCAAGGTGCATATGAACGATCTGGTCGGGATTTCATATTTGAAAATGAAAAAGATTTTACCATGTTTGCATTGCGGTGGGCATCATGATGAGCAGAGAAGTACTTCCTTACATAAAACCAGATCATGAATATATCTGCGTGGAAATGCATAGTATTCCTACCCACATGGTAGAATGGTTAGAGGAAAATATGCCGGACAAACATCGCTGGCTCATACATAAGAATGAAATAATATTTCACAATAAATCAGATCATCTAATGTTTTTATTGCGATGGAGTTAAATAAAATCACTATGGAAATTTTAAATTATCTCAGTGACGAAATCTACCTCTTCGTCCTAATCTCAATCATGGTAGTCAGTGGCATTGCCAAAGATAAAAGTTTGTTTGCAGGAACTTATGGGTTCTTAAAAAGCAAATTCAAAAGCAATAGATTGGTTATTATGCTACTGAGTTTTGTTAGCGGTATTTTACCGATTGAAGGTCGTGCTACAGTTTCAGCAGGTATCCTAGATACTGCAACAGGAACTAATGGTGATAATGCCAGCCGCAAGAAACTGGGCATTATCGACTTCTTAACCACACATCATTTTTACATGTGGAGCCCGATTGAGAAGCCGGTAATACTACCAATGGCGGCTTTTGGATTAACCTATGCCGCATGGTTTGGACTGCTTTGGCCTTTGATGGCTGTGAGCGCACTATTCATTGTTCTCTACTGCTGGTTAAGCGTAGACGAAAAAGAAGTTGAAATCAGTGAATGTCCTGAATCTACAGGACTGTGGGATTTCGCAAAAAATACTTTGCCATTCCTGGCCGCCATCTTTGGTTATATGTATATGGGTGGTGAAGGTCCAGAAGCTGTATTTCCTATCTTCGGCGCACTGACAGCATATTACATTTTGGTTACAAAATCGTTTGACATCAAGCGATTAAACAGTTATATTAATTGGACCACTGTTGCTATTGTAGCAGTAGTGTTTGCGAGCTCGGGCTATATGCAAGAGCATCGCGCATGGTTTGAGGAAGGTGTTAAGAGTATCGGCTTAGATATGCATACTTTCAAAGGTATGTTCTATATCAGTTTGCTTACATTTTTAGCAAGTTTCTCAATGGGGTCAGATGGCAAATTTGCCGCTCTGACTGTTTTAATGGCAAGTGCCTTTGGTAAGGAATACTTACTTTGGTTCTTTGCTTTAGATTATTGTGGTTACTTGTTAACCCCAATGCATGAGTGTGTAATGATAGGTAAACGTTATTTTGGTACCAGCCTAACAACATATTATACCGCACTCATAACCTGGGCTGTGCTATTATTATCAGTCGCAGGTATTTTTACATTTTTATAAAAGGAAGTTAATTAACATGAAGAAAATTTTCGCATTATTGGCATTGGTTGCCGCAACATCTGCTTTTGCAGAAAACGGTATCAACCTAGAGTTCGAACGTGAGCGTGGCACACAAGCCCCAAACACAATGACTAATACAGTCAAAGTTGCACCATATGTCAAGTTCGACAATGGTATCAAGGCTGACATCCAATTAGGTGCAAGTCGTGACGATGGCCAAGTAAGTGGAAACAACAACCCAATCGAGAACACAGCAGAAGCTCGTGTTCAAAAGTTGTATGAAGTTTATCCAGGTTTACACCTAGGTGGACGTTTAGGTATTGGCGAAGTATTCAACGGTGTGAATCAAGCTGGTAAGACAGTTGACTTCAGCTACTACACAGTTGAACCAAAAGCTGAGTATTTCCTAACTCACCAACTATCATTGTTGGCAAGCTGGAGATATCGTGATTCATTCAGCGAAGGTAATGAATACCTAACACGTACTTGGAAAGCTGGTTTCGGTTACGATGTAACTAATAAAGATCTAGTTGAAGTAAAATACTTCCAACAACGTGGTGACTACAAGTCAAACGGTGTTGCTCTAGAGTACACACGCGGTTTCTAATCTAACTGCACTCACAAATAGGATCCTCCGGGGTCCTATTTTTTTAAATATGTGCAGAGAGGCATAAATGAAAAAAATTCTTATTCTAGGTGTAAATGGTTTTATTGGTCATCACCTAACCAAACGTATTTTAGAAACCACAGACTGGGAAGTCTATGGTATGGATATGTCTAGTGACAAACTAGGCGACATGGTAAATGATCCCCGTGTACATTTTGTAGAAGGCGACATTACTATCAATAAGGAATGGATTGCCTATCACGTTAAAAAGTGTGATACCATTCTACCGTTAGTCGCGGTCGCAACTCCCGCGACCTATGTACAAAACCCGCTTCGCGTTTTTGAACTTGATTTTGAGGCTAACTTGCCAATCATTAAAGATGCTGTCAAGTACAAGAAGCATTTGATTTGGCCAAGTACAAGTGAAGTATATGGCATGAGTAAAGATACTCCATTCGATCCATATGAGTCTGAATTGACCTACGGTCCTATCAACAAGCAACGTTGGATCTATGCTTGTGCTAAACAAATGATGGATCGTGTTATCGCGGCCTATGGACAAGAGCAAGGATTCAACTATACTCTGTTCCGTCCATTCAATTGGGTTGGACCTGGCCTAGACAAGATCAGTACACAGAAGGAGGGTAGCCCACGTGTTATTACTCAGTTCTTGAGTAATATCGTGTTTGGCAAAAATTTAGAATTAGTAGACGGAGGTGGACAAAAGAGATGTTTTACTTATATAGACGATGGGATATCCGCACTAATGAAAATCATCGAAAACAAAGATGGTATAGCCACAGGCAAAATCTACAATATCGGTAATCCAGTAGAAAACCATTCAATCGCTACCCTAGCAGTAATGATGTTAGAATTGGCTAAGAAATATCCTGCGTACTCAAACGCAAACAAGATCAATATCGTTGCAAGATCGAGCGATGAGTTTTATGGTAAAGGCTATCAAGATGTTCAAAGCCGTATTCCAAAAATTGACAATACTTGCGAAGAGCTAGGTTGGAGTCCACAGGCTACCCTAGAAGATGCTCTAGAGCAGATTTTTGAGTTCTATCAAGATCACGCCCGGGAACTTTCAGATTTGACAGAGTAAGAGATTTCGTGTATAATAAATAAAGTAGTAGGAAATGCCGATTGGGTTTCCTACTCAGGGCTAATGCCCAAATTATGTCTTGCTTATTAAAGGAGAAAAACATGACACAATATCGCATCGATTCGGCTAACTTAGGCCGCGCACTAATTGGCTTTGACGAACTTTTTAATTCATTTGAAAATCGTCTTGCAGGCCAAATTCACAATAACTATCCCCCATTTAATGTTGTACAGCTAGATGAAAGCAACTACGAGATTGAAATCGCAGTCGCTGGATTCCAGAAATCGGAAATTGACATTGAACTAAATCAACAACAATTAACCGTAAGTGGAAAACATAGTGACGATAGTTCAGATGAAAAAGTCTATCATCATCGCGGATTGGCCGCACGTAACTTTGAACGTAGTTGGACCCTCGAACAGTACGTTGAAGTGCGTGGTGCCGAAATCAAAGATGGTATCCTAACAATCAAACTTGAGCGTGTTATTCCAGAAGCAATGAAGCCACGTAAGATTTTAATTGCTGATACTATTGAAACAACACAACCAAAAATCAAGGTTGCATAAAACCCGGGGGAGGCAACTCCCCCTCTTTTGAAAGAGAATATAATGGCCGAAACGCTAACAAAACCTAAGACAGTTGATGAAGTTGAGATTTTAAAACCTAGCAAATATAAGGTCATAGTTCTCAACGATGATAAGACCCCTGTTGATTTTGTCATTGTTATGCTGATGACTGTTTTCCACCATAGCCAATCATCTGCAGAAAGCATTACTATGAAGATCCATAACGAAGGTGCCGGAGTTGCTGGAGTCTACTCTTATGAAATCGCCGAGCAGAAAGTTATCGAAGGAACTGCTCTAGCACGTGAGCACGGATTTCCTTTAGTCATTAAAGCCGAGAAAGAATAAAAGCCCATTATAAATATCCGCATAGGAGACTTACATGAGCTTAAAAGAACTTACCTGGGACAACCACCAAAAAGCAGAAGACACACCTTTCATGAAGGCTGTGTTCAAGAAAACGATGCCAGCCAACTTATGGGCTGACTTGTTATTCCAAAAATCATCAATCTACAACACTATCGAGAATGTTGCACGTTACAACAAACAAACATTAGACATGTTAGAAGTTGAGCGTAGCATTTTGCTTTATCTAGACGCTAAAGATCTAAGTAATGGACAGCTACCCAAGATGCGTCCAGTGACAGCACAATACTGTTATTATCTTTTGGGATTGATCGATGAGCCAGAAAGAATCATGGCACATCTGTATGTATGGCACATGGGTGACTTGTTTGGCGGACAGATGATTAAGAAGATCATGCCAGGTCCGCATCGTAATCTAGAGTTTGACAACCCAGATGAACTTAAAGTAAAGATCCGTAGCAAGCTAAACGACGGCATGGCCGACGAAGCAAACGTAGCCTTTGAATGGGCGATTAAATTAATGGAAACTTATACTGATGAGCTTAATCTGGCAAACGCTGGTTGAAATACAACAAGCATTCGAAGATCGATTCAATAGCACAGGCCATGAAATAGACGAGCCAGGTCTCGAAAGATTTAATTGGTATAACAAGGTATGGACCAGCGACAAGTATCGCAGGGCCCATATTGATGTAGTAGATGCTAGAGATACCAAAGGTCTTTGGATGATGCATTGTTGTATATTCCCGCACACTGATAATTCCGCTCCGATCTTTGGCTATGATGTTATAGCCGGCAAGAACAAGATCACAGGATGTTTCCACGACTTTAGTCCTGTAGCAAAAGACCATCCCTTGCTTGACGAGTTCTATGAAAGCGTTAAAGGTCTAGAGTGGAAACGCACTCGAGAACTGCCTGAATGGGCTGAACTGATATTCAGCGGCAATATGATCGCGGCCAGCAACGTTAAAGAAGAACAAGAGCTCGATCAGATTAAAACTGTTGTTCTCGATAACTTAGATCTTTACCTAGCTCAAGTTGCCGATACCAACGGTAATGCCTTAGACGTTACAGAACAACAAAACTACTACTGCGCTAATCAACAGCGTAATCCGCACACACCGAGGGTAATGACCAGCTTGGGTCTAAATGAAGAAGACGTTCGTGTGTTTATACAAGAGTGCTTATTTCCTAAGATAGGAGGTCAGTAATGAGCATTGTATGGGAAAAGATAGAAGCATTAGCCAAACACTTTGAGCAAGAGTTTAATCGCACAGGCACGCCTATAGAAGGATCATTAGGAGAAGAATACGAGTGGCACAATCAACTCTGGACCAGCGACAGATATCGCAGGGCGCATTTAGAAGTTGTTGACCATAGAGAAAGCCACAAGCTCTATATAGTCCACTGTACCGTATTTCCGCATTTTAACGATCCTAGCCCTATTTGGGGATTTGATGCTGTGTGCGGTAAGAACAAGATTACTGGTGCGTTCCATGACTATAGTATTTCAGGAGACCCTAACAGCTTTATGTATCTTTGGTTTAAAGCCCAAGTTAATGGTTTAGAGTGGAACAAGCCTAGAGAACTCCCAGAGTGGGCTCGCCAAATATTCAGCCCCGCTATGGTTGCCGCAGGTAATCTACAAGAGATCGCAGAGATAGATCAGCTGTGTGATACAGCTAAAACCACACTAGATTTTTATCTAAAGAATGTAGGATTTGATCAACAGAGTCTTGCAGACTATCATATGGCTCAGAACAAATACTGCTATTGGCAAAAACAAAATCCGCATGTAATACGTAGCATGGTCAGTATGGGGATAGATGAAACTAAAATGAAGCGTTTTGTTGATGAAGTCCTGTTTCCAGAGATCCACTAAATAGTTTATTATGCGAGCAAAAGAATTTTTACTAGAAGCCAGTAACCTAGACATGAGTAAGGTTACTAAGTATCCCGAGCGACCACAAAAGTTTTTTGATCTGATTAAAGCAGGTCATACATTTCAATCAGACCTTGGCCCTGTTAAACTTCATCTACAAACAATTAAAGATTTAAAACCTCTTCTAGTACGTACTAATGTTGGTAATCGAAATATTAAACCTATAGTTACAACAGTAGACGGTCAAAAAATTCCAATGAGCAAACTGCATTACGATGATGCGGCATTTGGAGGCAAAGGTAAGAGCTATGCAAGTGGAGCAAATTTAAAACCACATCCAACCTTTGGGCATCAAAATCCAGAAGATCCTACTACTCAAATAACTCCAGAATTGGCTATAAAATTAGGAGCATTTCCTGCAGGTCAACTAAATGAAAAAATACAAAGCAATCCAGCTCTTGAAAAACAAGGCAAAGCTGGTAAGGCTGTAAAGTTAATTGCTTCGGAAATCGCCAGTGGAACCGTTCCTACAATTCCTAATCTTCCTGCGGCCGAACTAGGACCAATCTTAAATGATGCATTTGAATATCTCGGACCGATGCAACTTATTTTTGGTACTGCTAATTTTGAAAATAGTGATGCATTCTTTGAACACGTTGGATCTGATCTTAAAGATCTAGTTGTATACTTTCCAGGAGCTGTAAACCATCCTGTTGCAGACAGCATAGCATTAACAAACAGAAAAACAGACAACACCATATATCTAAGTAGCAAAGGTGGCAAAACTGGTAAAGGTGCTCCATCAAGTGTTAGCGCACTAATCATGCCCGAGCATATGAAAAAATCTGTTGGAAAAGATCCTGCAATAACATTTATTAATCTATTACAGCAATACAAAAAAGGTGGAAAGCCTGCTTGGCGTCAACCATTCGATGCCGCTAATTGGATACATGCAAACTATGCCGGATCTCTTGGTGACATAGAAAAATTCATGCCATTTGATGAAAATTTAATGACATGGTTAGGTAACACATGGGCTAATCAAAATAACGGAGTTCCAACTACTCCTCAAGAATTTCCTAGACAATATAGACAATTGGCTACTTTAGTTGCTAAAAATTCTCAGAAGTCAGAAGCGGCATTGTTTTATAATGTAAGATTCTATGTCTTTATGTGTATAAGAGAAGCAGTTAATTCAGGTAAGGCTGTTCCTAATTTCTCAAAACGTATGTTAGAAATTTTAGGAGAAAATTATGTTTCTTTGGCAACTAAGGCAGTAGGTAAGCCAGGGGTTGGAACATACGTAACTACTGCAAAATGGCCGTCAAAAATGGGCGGTAAGATTACCTTCGAAAGAAAAGATGGTCCTGCAAAATGGGCCGCATCAATGAATTGGTTATTGAACTAACTACTCAATAACCACACACTAAACTCAGACTCTCCCCACCGTAAATAGTATTACACTACTGGTCTAGGAGCGAATCTTGCGTAAAGTACTACTATTATTAACACTATTATCTACGGGTGCCTTTGCGGCACCACTAAACGACTTTACCTTTAAAAGTCCAGCATTCAACGGTAACGGGTATGGTACATACGTTCTAACTATCGAGAACGAGCAATTTACTCGTCAACAAGCGATTAATCAAGCAATACAAGCGGCCGCTCAACAAGCCGCTTCTAATGCGGCTAATACACCGATCAACCAATTTTTAACAAACTTAGAATCTCGCATTTATGCACAGATAAGTCAAAATGCGGCCACTACAATGTTTAGTTCAACAAATAGTAGCAACTGTACAAGCAATGTAGCATGTACGTTCCAATTCGATCCTACTACTGCTATTAGCTGGTGGTGGAGCGGAACAAACATTGTAATGCAAGTTACACAACCTAGCGGAACAAGTAATGTTACTATTCCAACTGGGTCATTTAATATGACCCCACACTAAGGAAACAACTATGAAGAAGTTATTATTATTGTTAGTCGTTGTTACTTTGATGAGCGGTTGTGCAGTTACACAAAAAATGGGTGTAGAGTATAAGCCAGAAGTAGAATCTCACAAGATGCAAAAAGAGTTTGATACTGTTCCATTGCCTAATGGACCACGTGTTACTGTAGCAGTTTACAGTTTCAAAGATCAAACAGGACAACGTAAATCAGTTTCATCATATGCAAGTTTTTCAACAGCAGTTACTCAAGGTGCTGAACCTTTCTTGATCAGTGCTTTGCAAGACGTCGGCCACGGTCAATGGTTTGATGTTGTAGAACGTGTTAACGTAGATAATTTGATAAAAGAACGTACTATTATCAAACAGATGCGTGACATGTATGAAGGTCCTAACGCTAAACAGTTAGCACCTTTACAGTTCGCTGGTATCATTATTGAAGGTGGTATCATCGGATATGATAGTTCAAGCGAGAGTGGCGGTGCCGCATACCGTTGGTTAGGCATTGGTCCACAGACTCAATATAGCAAGGATATCGTTACTATTAGTTTACGAGCTGTTAGCGTAAACACAGGTAAGGTATTAGCAACTGTAACAGTAACAAAAACAGTTTATAGTACCGCAGATAGTTTTGCTATGTTGAAATTCTTCCGTGATGGCACACAGGCTTTTGAAGCTGAAACAGGATTGACTATTAACGAGCCGGGTACATTGGCAGTTAAAGCAACTGTTGAAGCCGCTGTGGTTGCTTTAATTAAGGATGGCCGTGAGCGTGGCGTTTGGGATTTTAGACCAGCACCTACTCCTGTAGTCGTAAAAGAACCAGAGGCTCCATTAGTTATTGAACCAGAGAAAAAAGCTGAAGTTAAAGTTCCGGAAGACGTTGCGGCAAGAGAAGGCGTAGCTCCTCCAGCAGAGAAAAACAAAGTTACACCTTTTCCGGAAGAGAAACGAGTTCTAAACAAACTTTCTTTCTTATATGCTAAACCAACTGAGGATGCACAAAAACGTTGGCAACTACCAGCGGGAACAAAATTGACAATCGTTCCCAAGGAGAATGGCTGGGTGTTTGCTGATGACAGTGAAGGACATAAAGGTTATGTTCAACGTATTAATATAAGCGAATAAGAGGTAGTAAAGAATAAAACACTAATGGGCAATGCCCAAGGATAGATCAACATTGTTGATCTTTAAAATAAAAAATGAATTACAAAATGACAGGCGTTGGTAAGTTGTCGAGAAAATTACTTACAATTCTGATGTTGTCTGGAATGACATCATTGGGCTATGCGGCAGATAACAGTATCTATATCAACCAGTCTGGTGATAACTCTGCAATAACAGTTACACAAGATGGTGCAGGTAACGTTATGCGCGGCATACAAGGAACTGGTAGTGGTAACACTACACCAAGTACAATCAATGGTAACAGCAATACAGTTACCGTAGATCAAGTTGGTACAGGCAATACATTAAATTTTGGTATTGCTACAGCTATTGCAAATGGTACGCCTTTGCAAAATGGTAATACATTTTTATATACCGTAACAGGTAATAACAACGTAGGTACTATCGATAGTAATAATAACGGTCAAGGTCGTAGTGAAAGTAACTATGTAAGCATTACACAAACTGGTAACACAAACATCGCTGATGTTAATGTACTAGGTACAAATAATGCTATAACTGCTACAACCGCAGGTGGTAATACTAATGCTGTATATTCAGCAGTTAATGGCGCTGGTAACTCACAGAATATCTCTGTAACAGGTGGAAGTAGTAATACTGTTACTGTTAACCAAGGTATCGCTGGGACTGGGTTAACTGATACTGCTTTGAATATTAGTGGTGCAACATCTGTTCTTACAGCCAATAACAGTAGCGTCAACGTAACTGTTGCCGGTGCAAGCAATACAGTAAGCATACTACAGACAAGTGCTGGCTATTCTGATTCAACAATTTTAGCATTGAACGGCTCTAGTAATAATGCCACTATTGTGCAAAATGCAAGTGCTGGTAATACTACAGTGAATGTTCAAAGTACAGGTAACAGCAATACTTTTAATATTCACAGTAACGCACGCTAATATATAAGGTACGGATGTGAACGTATGCAAGGTAGCTTTTACAATTTTGCTCGGTTTATCAGTTAATGCTTTCGCAGGCATAGGAACGATAACCGAGCAAACCGCTATCCCTGGTTCTATAGTTCGATCAAACAAATCGCTTCCCGGAGTTAAGGGAACAGGTGTTGAAATGGCAGATGCTATCAACACTACAAAAGGCAAAGTAGGTATTACATTTGCTGACGATACAAAAGTAGAAGTAAACGAAAACTCAAAGTTAGTTATTGACGACTTTGTTTACGATCCCAAATCAAGTAAAGGCGGTAAGCTGGCGATGAAATTTGCCAGTGGTACAGTCAAGTATGCATCTGGTGCAATCGCACACAACGATCCCTCTAAAGTAGCAATCAATACACCTAGTGCAACTATTGGTGTTCGTGGAACTGACTTTACTGCAACAGTAGACGATGCAGGCGCAAGTACTATCATTCTATTGCCTAGCTGTCCATCGAACAAAATAATACGTGATGTTGAAACAGAATGTGTGACAGGAAAAATATCTGTAAGCAACGATGCAGGAGAAGTACTCTTAGATAAACCATTCCAAGGCACTAAAGTAGAAAGTCGCGGAGTGGCTCCTATGAAGCCTACTGTTTTAAAACTAACATTGGACACTATCAACAATTTGTTAATCGTTAGTCCCCCTTCAGAATTGTCTAAAGAAAAAAAGGTTGATAGCATGACCAGAGTAACACAAGTCGGAGACATGCTGGCCGTAAATTATCTACAACAAAACTTTTTGCAGAATGCCTTTGATAAAGAAGGGCCGGTATGGAATGATCCTTTAGAAAAACCATTGCTACAACAATATTTCTTAGAAGATATTTTTAATATTTTAAGTCAACAATTAGCACAAGAGTCTGCGATGCTATTAGGAAATATGTTAAGTCCAGAATCACAATTATTACCTGATTGGTTTAAGGCCAGCCAAGTTACAAAAGAAATCACACCTATTACAGTAAGCCTATGTCGCACTGATGGTAGCAGTAATGTTACTTGTATAACTGCTCCTAAGGATCAAAATACAACAACATATATCATGCAGTCAGATGGTGTGAATATTAAAAATAGAATTAACGCAGGTGGTAATACGATTATTATTACCAAACAAAACTAATGAAACGTCTGATACAATTCTTATTCATGTTGACAATGTGCTATAGTGCATTAGGGCAAACTACGACTGTAAGTAATACAGCATTCACAGGTGTGCATTTTGGTTCTGCGCAGGTAGCAGGTACACAGTGGAATGTGTACGCTTGTTTGTATACAAGTAGCTGTCAAATTTATAGCACATCGCCAGGCGGGACTTATAATACCGGAAATTGGACTCCAATCAGTTCAACACAATATATCACATTCATTCCTAACACTGGTTCAGACTCTGCTACATATCCTTGGCTAATGATCCTAGTTAATAGCGATGGAACATTTACAAGTTTAGGTAGTTGTTATATTGCCGTACAAGGAACAGACGGTAATGGCAACATTTACTTGTTTGTTACCAACGCAAACTACAACGGTACACTATTAAGTGGAAATTTAGGACTCACTGGACAGGGTGTAACATTTAGTGGCACACAAAATCCAACAATGAGTCAAACCAATACCCTAGCCGGTGGTATGAGTGCCACTCCATTAGCCGCAGGACAAAGTGGTGGTACCGGAGGAGCAACTGCTCCTACAGTAGTAAGTACACAGAATACAACAATTATTACAACTACAACTAACGGTGCTACGGTAAACACTTATAATCAACCCGTAACTATTACAACATGGAGTGATGGTAGTACAACTACTGCTAATAACGGATCTGCTACGCTAATCAGTACAACTATCACAGGATCGGGAGGGGGCATTACAACACAACAACAAAATGATGTTAACGCATTTAACAGTAATCCTATCAACGGTAGTGGTATCTATATACAGCAAAGCGGTAATCACGATGTTATCAGCATCAATCAAATTGGTTCACACAATTTAATTGGCGGTGTTAATCAGCAGTTTGCCAAAGTGCAAGACGGCAATAATTACATCAGCATTAAACAGGGTAACGGAAACATAGGTAAGAATGAAATCGATATGAGTGTAACTGGAGGCAGTAACAATCTTTATCTAGTTCAAGCCAGCGATCCAAACGGAATCAGCGCAGGCGATAACTACCAAAAAGTAAATGTGGCTGGATTTAGTAATACTGTAGACACCAGCCAGACTAACAATGGCGGACTACAGGGACACTTTGCTGAAATTGATGTTACTGGAAACTATAACAATATTAATGTTAGTCAAAACAACAATACACAAAAACAAGCGTTCATTAGTGTTAATGGCAACAACAATACTATACAAACTACACAGTCGGGTACTGGTGCGCACTATGTCAGCGTTTCAACTACAGGTGATGGAAATAGTGCTACAGTAAATCAAAGCGGATCGACTGCTAACTCTGCTACAATCTCATTAACTAATGCTGGTGCACCAGCAAGTGTTAACCTAACACAAACAGGCGGACAGAGTTATAGCGTCAATCAAACCTGCTATTCAACATGCGGAACTATTACAGTTAGACAAGGTAACTAATGATTGAATTTAGACTAAGTCGCAATGTTGACAACTTTACTGATATTGCTGATGAAATAGCAGACTATGTGCAGAGCCGTGGTGGTGAATTTTATGTCCATAAAAATTATATCACATTTGCAGTTCCTGTAAAAGAATTTACATTCCTAGCATTAAAATATTCGCAGTTAGAAATGGAAGCATACGTCTGGTGATAAATAATATTGCGGGCACAAGATAAGGTGTCGTGGGAATCCGTAATCCACAGAGGAACGTCAGTTCCTTTTTTTATGACTAAATATTTGTCAAGGAGGACAATGCCATGAAACAATCGAAATTAGTTCGTAAATTGTACAAGGCTTGCTTCCGACACGATGAAGATGCAATTATGGAACTTCGCAAAGAAGAATTCCGTAAGATACTAAAGCACCGCGCCGAAGGCAAACCATTTGATACTAAGTGGACGGTGGTAAGGATTTAAGTGTAACGCACTTGTAATCTTTTGCAACACTATACTGCGATAAATACAGGCATGAAAGCTAAAACTTATCGCAGTATTTTTATTTCAGATGTACACTTAGGCACACGTGACTGTAAAGCGGCCGAACTCAACAACTTCCTCAAACACAATTCCTGCGAAACTCTTTACCTCATAGGGGACATAATTGATGCATGGAAAATCCAACAGAACAAATGGAGATGGAAGCAATCTCATTCTAATGTTGTTCGCCGTATCCTTGGACATGCCAAGCGTGGGACTCGGGTCGTATATATTGCAGGTAACCATGATGAATTTCTCCGTCCATTGATACCGTATGGATTAAGTTTTGGGTTGGTAGAGATACACAATCAAACCGAACATATCGGCCTAGATGGTAAGCATTATCTATTAACACACGGTGATTTGTTTGACGGGATCACCAAATTAGCACCCTGGTTAGCCTTTCTGGGTGACAAGATGTATGACTTTGTGCTAGAATTAAACAGCAAATTTAATTTCCTACGACACAAACTAGGATTGGGATATTGGAGCCTTAGCAAGTTTCTTAAACACCGTGTTAAGAAAGCCGCAGACTTTATGTTCCAATTTGAAAAGAATCTAGCACGTTACTGCAAGAAGCGTGGATTCGATGGAGTGATATGTGGACACATACATCACGCAGAAATCAAAGAAATAGATGGTATCACTTATATGAATGACGGAGACTGGGTCGAAAGTTGTACCGCTCTAGTAGAACATCACGATGGTCGATGGGAAATAGTTACATGGACGAGAGCAAATGACAAAGACGATACTAATAATAACAGATAACCTACCGGATCAAATCAATGGCGTTGTCACTACATACAAGAACATTGAGGCATGCGCTGTTTTGGACGGTTATAACGTTGTGGTGCTTCATCCCGGGTGGTTCCGCTACATTGATTGTCCTGGCTACAACGAAGTCAAGATTGCCTATCCGCGCAACATGGGCAAGAAGATTGAGGAGATATCTCCGGATTATATCCATATCGCCACAGAGGGTCCTCTTGGTATGTGGGCTAGAGCATATCTTTCATTGGCTGGTATTCCTCACAATACCGCTTATCACACTAAGTTTCCTGAAGGGCTCAGAAAGCTATTTGGCATACCTGAGTCACTTACCTGGAGATTTGTACGCTGGTTTCATAAGCATAGTGGCAAAGTTTTAACCACTACAGACTCAATGGTTAAGGAATTACAGGCACACGGATTTAGTGGTGAAGTTATTCCTTGGACACGTGGTGTTGACCGTGAAATCTTTACTCCTGATCTTAGAGAAACAGTACCGGCAAAATATCTGTTGTGTGTTAGTCGTGTAAGCAAAGAAAAGAATCTTGAAAAGTTCTTTGAACTCGATTATCCAGGATACTTAAAGATTATGGTAGGCGACGGTCCTATGCTAGAAAAGTATAAGAAGCAGTATCCTGATGTACACTTTACAGGATTTAAGACAGGTGTAGACCTAGCCAAATATTATGCCAATGCCGAAGTATTTGTGTTTCCTAGCATGTGGGAAACATTTGGTATTGTAATGATCGAAGCAATGGCCTGTGGTACACCTGTTGCGGCTTATCCTTGCCAAGGTCCGGAAGATGTCATCGACCAAGGCGTTACCGGATTTATGAATGACAATTTGGAAGATGCTGTTACTGCTTGTTTACAATTAGATAGAGATCGTGTGTATAAAGGTAGTCAACGCTGGACCTGGGCCCGTGCCTGGGAGATTTTTAGAGATAATTTAATACCTGCTAAATAAAGTTAGCAGTTAATGAAAGGTAGTATATGTTCGCTTTGTATTTTGCGGCGGCGGGTTTCTTTACTGTGTTCGGTTGGAACGCAGGTCAAATAGTGTGGGACAAGTACATTGACCCACCTGCAATAGAGCAATCAGTAGATCATGAACACACCAAAAAATAAAACTTGGTTAGATCATGCTGAGCGCACAATTGATAATGTTCTGCGGATCTTATGGCTTATTTTATTAATAAGCTGGATTTATAACGGCCATCAATTATGAAAAAGACCATTGCCCTATTCTTATACGATCCTAAATGTAGCGTACAATCGGGCAATGGTGTCATTCACGCATTACAAGATCATTACAACTTTAAAATTTTTAGTATAAATCCCCTTGAAGATAACTTCTTTGATGATGTGGACATAGTTGCTGTACCCGGAGGTTTTGGCGATGCTGATACTTTTGATACAGCATTCAAGCACAATGCCAAACGTGTACGTAAGTTTATTAACAATGGCGGGCACTATCTAGGGATCTGCATGGGCGCATATTGGGCAGGATCTAACTATCTAAATATTTTAGACGGAGTAGATGCTGTGCAATACATGACCCGCCCTGGCACAGATACCCGTAGACCCCATGCTAAAAATATACCCGTAACTTGGCAGGGCAATCCCATGAATATGTTCTGGTATGATGGCTGTGCCCTAGTAGGAGATCATCGTAAGTTTGAAACAGTTGCTACATACGCTAACGGCGATAGCATGGCTATTATACAGGGCAAAATAGGACTTATAGGATGCCACCCAGAAAGCGAAAAGTTCTGGTATGATAGTTATACATGGATGCGTAAACACTGGCATAACGGCGAACATCATAAGATATTACTAGACTTTGTAAACACCCTAATGCAACGATAAATATTCGATGCGAGCAAAAGACTTCATCAGCGAAATGGACCGTAGAGGCTTCCTTAAAGGATTAGCCGGAACAGCCGCAATGGCCGCTACAGGTAACGCATTTGCTAAACATAAACCCGAACAACCCCAGACTCAAAAATCACCCAATCATCCAGCTCCACCCCCGACCAAACATAAAAAAGAAAAGCCTTACGAAATTTGGACGATATCACATAATCCAGAAAACGAAGAACTTGTTCATAAAGTAGCTCACAGTTCTGGAATTAAAGATACTGAGTTAGCACAGTTCCTAGCACAGGTTAGACATGAAAGCGCAGACTTTGGTAGCATGAACGAATGGGGTGGCCCAGAATATTTCAAACACAAATACGATATAGAGTATGCTCCAAAGACTGCTAAGATGCTAGGAAACATATATCCAGGCGATGGTGTTAGATACCATGGCAGAGGTTTTATACAGATCACAGGACGCACTCATTATCATAATGCAGGATTAGCATTAGGATTACCTCTAGAACAGAAACCAGAGTTAGCAAACAAACCTGAAGTAGCCGCAAAGATAGCCGTATGGTACTGGAAGAATCATGTACGTCCTAGAGTACTCGATTTTAAAAATACAGATGCTGTAACAGAACTTGTCAATGGCAAGGCCAAACGTGGACTAAGAGATCGAATCAATAGTTTTAAAGACTACATGGAGTACATATTCTTCAAATGAAAAAAATATTATTAAGCCCTTGGGTGGCGTTATTAACCTTGGCATTGGTATTGGGCGTAAGACTAAGTGATCCCACATTTGTTCAAAGCGTAAGATTGCGTTATTTTGATACGCTCATAACTGCTAAAGCACCTACTGAAAATAAGATATATACAGTTAACATAGACGAGGCTTCAATTGACAAATACGGATGGCCTATTGCTCGTGCGGATTATGCCCGAATTGTACGAGATTTATATTCGAGGGGAGCGGGACTTGTGGTACTTGATGTACTCATGTCAGAACCGGACCGTACGGGTGGAGACGGTGCGCTGGGTCAAACTTTAAGTAAGTATCCTGTAGTTCTTTCAAGCGTACCTTCTAACAAAACTAAAAACAATCCTAAAGCACCAGGTAGCGCAGTAATTGGATTAGAGAACGGTGACAGTATTGTTAAGTATTCAGGACTGATTGCTAACGTACCAGCTCTAGAAAGTAGTGCCGCCGGTGTTGGTATTATTAATACAATGCCCGAAGTAGACGGAGTTAATCGTCGTATACCTTTAGTAGTAACTGTAGACGGCAAAGTATATCCAGGCCTAGCGTTAGAAACCCTACGTGTTGCTACAGCTAATTCAACATTCCAAGTTAAGCTAAGTCCTTTTGGTGTAGACAAGATGCGCCTTCCTGGGGATATCGGAATCATTACTACTGATCAGTTAGGTCGCGTATGGATTGACTGGAGTCAAAAGAATAAACAAGTATCGCTAACAGACTTACCAAAAGACTTTGGTGGTGCTATTGTAATTGTTGGACCAACTGCCGCTGGTATCGCTAATCCTGTGCCTACAAGTTTAGGATCAGTATGGCCACAAGATGTACAGGCCGCAGTTATGGGCACAATGATCAATAAGGTTGTTATACAGCGACCAGCATGGGCTGACTATGCTGAGATTGGATTTTTATTTGTAGCAGGCATTTTATTATTATTTTTGACAAGGTGGACGTATGTTGGTATTGTATCGGGTGTTGTTATTATTGGCTCTATTGTTCCTTTATGTGGATACGCATATAGCAGTAGCTCATGGCTTATGGATGCGACTCTTCCGGTCGGGGGCCTTGTTTTGGTTATGCTTCACGCTTATGGTATTAAGTTTGTAAGCGAATTTTTACAAAAGCAAGCAATTAAGAAACAATTTGCTGGCTACTGCTCTAAAGAAGTTGTAGAGCTATTACAAAAAGATCCGGACTTAATTAAACGTGGTGTACGCAAAGATGTGTCAGTTATGTTCAGTGACCTACGTGGCTTTACTCCTATTGGTGAACACTATGGCGATGATGTTGCTGGCTTAGGCAAGTACATGAACGGATATATGGATGCTATCAGCCAACCTATGCTAGATAACAAAGGTATGATTATCAAGTATGTAGGCGATGCAAGTATGCACATACATGGTGCTCCTATTGAAGATCCTAATCATGCTCGTACTATTGTTAAAGTTGGATTAGAGATGCTTGACAAAGTAGACGAGTACACTAAGATTATGGAAGCACAAGGGTTACCACCAGCCGCAATGGGCTGGGGTTGTAACTCGGGTATTGGCTTTATTGGCGAGATGGGTAGCACAGAACGACACAGCTATGACATCTTAGGCGATATGGTAAGCACAGCCGCACGTTTAGAAGCACGTTGTAAAGCATATGGAGTGTTATGTATTATTGGCGCTGAAACATACAATAGAACTAAAGATGATTTCTTCTATCTAATGCTGGACAACTTACAACCAAAGGGTAAGACTGTTGCAGATTTAATTTATACAGCACTACGTACTAAGGGTGTTGATTATACCAAAGACAAGGTACAGCACGAATTGATGCATGCCTTATACAAACAGAAAAAGTTTGACGAAGCGGCCGCAATGTGTAAAAAGTTAATTGGCAACTTTGGCGGACAGATGGACAAATATTATAAGATATGGATTGAACGTTGCGACTTTATGAAGCAACAAGACCTACCAGATAACTGGAATGGAGAATTCATAGCACATGAGAAATGATCTATTTGATATAGCCGTAAAAATAGGGCTCATGTATTACTACTGGCCCTATTTGATAATTGGTATTATAAATTAAGCGTAGGTAGCGTAATCGTAGTGTGCATTATCGATTGTTACTTGCCCAACGCTAACATGAACTAATTGTCCATCTTCATCGTAGACTTTACAATCATACTGTGCTTCTGCGCTAACTGCATCGTAAGCATCTTCGAAGTTCTCAAACCACACTTCTTCTACAACTAATTCGCCTTTGCGCCAATGATGTTTTTTAACTCTGTGTTTCATATTTTTTTCCTTAAGCGTAACTGCCTTCTGCGTAACTACCTGTATTAGGTGTTGATTGTTTAACGTGTATCACTTCGTCATCACTGTTGAGCACTTTGACAGTATCTGCATCTGTATTTTTAGCAAAATGAAATGCTTCTTCAAAAGATTTAAATTCATATTCTAAGTTGTGTAGAATTCCATCAACCCAATGATGAATTTTAACTTTGTGCTGTTTTGGTTCATACGCCATGATCGTTTATTCCTTTAAGACAAGTATTTATCAGGCAAAATACTTTCGCCATATCTTAGCTGTTTTATTTGTATAATGAGTCAAGCTCATTTGATTTGAAATTACATTTAGCTTAGGCCACTTGTAGGCAGATTCTAGCTTGTCGGCTATATCTTGGCTGTTAGTTGGATCTGCGCACCAACCGTGTACTGCCCAAGGAATTTCTTCTGCCGTTCCAATTAATGGGACTCCTTGGCTGATCAAATCGCACCCTACAATATTAAAAGTTTCGCTAAAGCTAACTTGCAATCCCAAGTCCATTTGGGCACATAATTCTAAGAATTCTTCTCTTGGTCTCCAAGAGTGATTGATCATCTGGTGACCGCTTTCATGGATCTGTTGGAAGAAACTTTTTAAATTCTTAATTACAGGTCCGCCCTGCATTTCTATACGGCCAGCATTTACATGGAATCGCAATTTTTTACCTATACGCTCTGCAAACTCAACTGCGGCAAAGGCCTGTAGCAAGTGATTTTTTAAAGGACGGATAGCACCAAAGCATGCTATATCTATAGTATCCTTTGCCTTGTCTAATTTTTTAGTCTTGTATTCTTGAGGGTAGAAGTTTGGCAAGTATATTACCCTGTAGTCGGGTATTCTCATAGGATGCTTTGCTTTGTATAGTGTTCTAAGCTCTCCTAACATTCTAGGAGCATTACCGGCGATCACTACATTCTTACAATCCATGTAGTCGCCTACCCAATCAATAGCTTGTCCTTCACCTGCTAAGAATGGCATTTCACTGTGTACACGAACTACCCAAGTAACTTTAGGATGTAATTTTTGTAGCTCTGCTATTTTGCTAGGTGTTACCCATATAGCTTCTAGGATAACATGGGTTGGTTTATAAAGATAAACTTGTCTGTCAATTTTATTATAGTCTTCAACTACAACAATCTCACTTTCGATACCGCTATCCACCAGCATATCATTCATGAACTTGGCACTATTGTAAAGGCCAGTACTCATTCCGATGGCCGAATGCACCACCGCATTATAATCTTGTCTTCTTTTTAGTATGAAGAGAACCCTTGACATCGCTACTATCCTTTGCAAAACTGTATTTAGTATTAACTATAAAGATAATGATTACAACAAGATTAACCGCGTATAGATGCTAATTTTAAAAATTCAAATATTTTAAGATAGAAATAGCCAATGTCAAACTCAAACCATCGACGGCTTAATTTAACACTTGCAGGTTCGAGGTGGTGATTATTATGTAATTCTTCGCCGCCAATAATAATACCCCAAGGACTAATATTACGTGATTGATCACGTGTTGTTCCGTTACGATATCCAACCCAATGGGCAACACCGTTAACTACTCCGGCCGCCCAAAAAGGAATCCAGATCATTTGTATTCCCCAAATTAACAATCCCCACCAGGAAAACCAAAGTAAATTTACGAGCAATAACAAAGTAATTCCCAAACGGCTATGTTTGCTGTAAACGTTGCGCTCCATCCAATCATCTGGAGTACCGACACCTAATTGCTCAACCATCTTGACATCTTTGCTGGCTCTATTGTATAATAAAGCACCCTTAAAGAATACTGTCCATATGCCAAACACATGTGGGCTGTGCGGATCACCTTCTTGATCGGACTTTTGATGATGTTTGCGATGTATCGCAACCCATTGTTTAGTAACCATTCCTGTTGTAAGCCACAACCAGAATCTCATAAAATGTTGTAGTAAAGGATTAAATGTAATGCCTCTGTGAGCTTGACCTCTATGTAAAAATAGAGTAACGCATACAATAGTTATGTGTGTAGTTAATAGGGTATATAGTATTGGATTCATCGTAATACTTAGCTTAAATAAACTTATGTTCAAATATATCATTCTCATTTTTGCCCTTTTGGCGGGCAATGTATACGCCAAAGATATCACTGCTACAGCTTGGTTGGTAGCAGATTACAAGGGCAAACTCATAGATGGCCAAAATACTGAGGAAGTTCGATCCATTGGCAGTATTACTAAATTAGTAACAGCAATGATCGTTCTAGATGCAAAACAAAACCTAGATGAAAAGATTGGTAAATTTACCAGAGAACAGTTACTACAGTTGGCTTTGGTGCATTCAGATAATCGTGCGGCACAGCAATTATGTGAACATTACCCGAGCGGATATCATGGCTGTATCATAGCTATGAACAATAAGGTAGCATCGATAGGTTTACAAAAAACCAAATTTATCGATCCAACCGGATTAGGTGTGTTTAATGTAAGCACCGCAGATGAACTTGCCTGGTTGGTTATGGAAGCAAGTCAGTATCCGTTAATCGTTTCGGCCAGTCATATGAGCGAAGTTACGATACAGAATAAAAAGAAAGTAAGCCATTATAGCAATACAAACCCGTTGGTTAAAACTAAAGATATAATAGTCAGCAAAACTGGCTACATAAGAGCCAGTGGTGGATGTTTGGTAATGATGCTTAATGACAGGATCGTTGTAGTTCTAAACAGTAAAAACACTCATACTAGAGCTCCTGAAGCAGAGCTGTTGTTGGCCAAGTATTAACTGCTTCCGCCTGCGGCTTCTTTGTCGTCGGGTGATTGTTTATTGCCAATTTTATCAGCTTCATCCATAGCATCGTGAAACTTTTTATTAGCCTGCGCTTCTACTAGGGCAGTTTCCATAACGCGATCAGATTCAATCATCTTACCACGGATAGTTAAAACTGTGTTAACTTTTTGATTTAAACGGATAAGATCGTTATCCAGCATACGTATTCGATCAATCAATGCGATAAGAACGGTGTTGGCATCACTGATAACAGGCTTAACTTCTTTAGTAGCCCATTCCCAAACATAGTGAATGATGTAGCCCATGCCTACAGCCATCACGATAGGAAATCCAAACTTATTGACTATCTCTGCTATATCCACGTGCCTTCTCCCCATCTTTTAAAAACTTAACCAACGGATCTACTTTCCTAAGCATCTGTCTACCATCTTTGTTTACAAACTCAAATAGATCCCCTGCTTTCCATCCCAATGCATCTGTATTGAGCTCGCTATCTAGCAATAGATAGTTTGGATAAAGATCCCATTCATAATCATAGTGTCGCATTAATCTCTCCTTGCATCCGTTTTACCATCCGCACGAGCGATACGATCTGTATCTGGACGTAGACCTAGTGCATTAGATACGATAGTATCAATGCGGATCACATCGTGATTCATTGTCTTTACACGGTTATCTAGAGCAGTAATGATACCTGCCATTCCTTTTACAGAGCTTAGAACACCCCCTAAAAGTAATTTGATCGTAAGGAATATAAAGTAACCGCCAGCGAGTGCGGCCGCAACTGGCATGCCTAAGTCGGCTATGATTTTGAATATGCTGTCCATGTAAATACTCCTGTATGAAGTATTTACTGGGCATTTAATTGTCTAAATATTGGTGTTTAATTAATAGCGTGTTAGTGCTTCTAACAGACCGACTCTAGGGTATTCGTATTCTTCCCAACGGTTGTAAGCACCAGTATAATGTTTATCGCCTAGTGTGTTGACGATAACTTCTCTGTCTAAATTATGTACTGTACAAAAGTATTTTATCAGTTCGCTCATAAGATACTTTTTTGGATACACTAAGTTGACGCACTTGTGTCGCAGATTACCGTTGATAGCGATATCAAACATTGGTAGTGTATCTTCCAAGTAAACAAAATCAAACTGTCTATCTGCATCAATAGTAAACGGACCTGTACCGCTTTTTAGTTTCTTAAAGATTCTAACATCAGATTCATCTTCGTGGAACATGCCAAACAAGCGCAAGTTGACCCAGTTATCAGTACCGCGGACTATACGGCTGACGATGTTTTTGCCCATACCATAGCTGGCTTGTGGCAATACATTTTCAATTTCATGTTCGTGTACTAGATGTATGTTACGGTTTACATGATCAAATTCGTAACCGCTGGCAACATTGATCAAGCGTTTGAACTTGTGTTTGTTGCTGTATAGGTTACGAATCATAATAACGTTTTCACCGCTGATAGCTAGATCCTGCCCGCTCATATTTGTGCGTCCTGCGACAGCACAGTGGACTACAACGTCGATGTTTTGATCATCGAAGAACTTGTCCACTTGGGTAAAGTCTGCTAGATTGAGTTCTGCACGGACAGGATGTACTACATCATGTCCTTGACTTTGGAAATATTTGACTAACTTGCCGCCAATAAAACCTGCCGAGCCAGTTACAAATATTTTCATCTAATTACCATCTGCATAAAGTGTGGGATCATAGCCATGCGCAACTGCATGGGAGTTCCTGGCCAGTGCAACAAGAAGTCGCCTGGTTGCCATTGTCCGTCATTGCCCAAGTAGTCATGTGTACCTGTAATATAGTGTTGTGGATAAACTTCACGATACAAGTAGCTGTTCATATGACGTTGTGGTACAAACTTCCAAAGGTGGCGATACTCTGCAATAGTATCAATAAGAGCCTGTTGCTCCCATGTTCCACTTGGATGGTTGTTGTACTTTGGTGCTAGGTCACAGATGTGTTTCCAATAGGCACGAGCTTCTGGACTGTTCTTGATAACATAACTGTCTGCGTTGATGTTCAAACGATCAGTAGCCATGACGATGTGATAGTCATCATCAATAAAAGTCTCTAGAGGAATGTTAAAGTTAGTGATGATTGAGTCAGCGCCTGACCAATATAACCATTCGTGTTCTGGATGTTCTTCTAAAATTTGTAGTTGGAAGAATATCTTCTCATAACTTGGATGCCACTGCATGGTACTTTCTGTACGAACGTATGTGTCGTACCCCCATTTCTTAGCATAGTGTACTTTGTTGCCTTCCCAAGTCATATCACTCATTGGTTTGATGTGATGCGTATGGATAGCGGTCATTGCGATTTTACTTGCCATATATTCCTCTTAAAATTTTGTGGCGTCTTGCCATGTTTTTTGTGCAGAGTCCTTAGGTGATACGATAGGAACTGCTTGACCTAACTTCCAATCAATAGCGATAGTTGGATCATTCCATAACAATCCGTGCTCACTGGCTGGAGTGAAAAATTCATCTTGCTGATAGTTTACGATAACATCATCTGTTAATGTCATGTAACCATGATAAAAGCCCTGTGGTACATAAAGCACCTGCGGAACTTTTTCATCTAGAGTAACTGAAAACCATTTACCAAATGTTTTAGAACCTTCACGTGCATCTACAAACACATCTAGGATGCGTCCTTTGATGACTTGTAACATCTTAGCTACTTGGTGTGGTTCTGATTGGGCATGCAAGCCTCTAATAGTATTTTTTCTTTCTGTCCAAACTGTATTAGCTTGTACGAACGGACGAGTAAGGCCCATTTCATCCATCCATTTGTTAGACCAAGATTCGCTAAACCAACCTCTATTGTCCGAAAAACGATTAAATGAAACTACTAGGGCGCCGCCGTCTAATTGTTGTATGTTCATAGTATCCCTCTGCTCACTATTTACGAAGCAGTCAATTTAGCGACTCTTATTCTTGACTGACTTGTAAATATCATTATAACAGAAATGCTAAAGCATTACAATCATTTTAAAGGAAAAACATGGACAAGTTAGAAATTTTTATGTCAGGCGATTGGACTACTCCTGAGTCAAAAAGATTAAAAGATGCATACGATAAGGCAGTAGCAGGCCAACATAAACTAAACGACTTCGTTCGTTGGATGCCTGGAATGAGTGGTTATACCTATCGCTATCTAATCAATAACTTGATCGAAACAACTCCAGATGCTCGCTATTTGGAAATCGGTACATGGAAAGGATCCACAGTTTGCTCTGCCATGTATGGCAACAAATGTAAAGTAGTTTGTATCGATAACTGGAGTGAGTTCTTCATGGGCAGTCATGCTAAAGAAGATTTCCATAAAAATACCGATGCAGTTGTAACACCAGATATCGACTTCCGTTTTATTGAAGATGACTTCCGCCGTGTTGATCATGCCACATTGGGCAAATTTAATGTATATTTCTTTGACGCGGACCATGCAGAACAGATACAATATGATGCGTTGGCATTGATGTTAGATGTATTAGATGACACGTTCACGCTGATTGTTGACGACTACAATGACATTCCACAAGTGCAAGCAGGTACTAAACGTGCTATCGCTGAACTAGGATTAGAAGTTGTTGCACAGATCGAAGTGTTCTACAAGAGCCCAATTGACTGTGAACGTAGTCCTTGGCATGATGGTTATTTGATGGCAGTTGTAAAAAAGCCACAATCGAAATAAAACGATTGACAAGAGACTAAATAAACTATACAATAGAAGCATGAGTTAGAGATTCCTGTAGCAATACAGATGTTGTAGAAATACAACAAAAATATTTGCAAATAGGGGTTGACAACAAGTGCAAGAGAACATACAATAGATACATAGGTTAGCAATTCCGCTAATTTATTGAAAAGGTAAAAGAGAAACAGAAAATGCAATCAATTTTTAGACAACATCAGTTTAATGCGATAGCCAAACAAGGCGGCGTAATGCCCTCTTATTGGTTAGCGATTAATACCGGAAGTCTATCAAATGATCGCACACCAGAGATAGCAGGGTCCACGGAGGGCTGGGATGGTTAAGTAACTTAACAAATTCCAAAACTTACAAGGACCCTAGTTAGAAATAACTGGGGTTTTTCATTTAGTGCTATAGGAAACGAGGTCCTAGCATCACTTTAAACTGCTGAACGGGCGGCCTACCGGATGAAACTCAGGCGGTAACTGAGAAGTATAAATGGTAGCGTATTAAAGCATATTGGAGATAAGCTCGGTACTGTCTGCAGACGGAACGCCTCGTCCAGTATGCTTTAATACACACTTTCCAAAAGAGAGTGTATAATGTTTACATGGAGTAGAAGCATCAATGGTGATGCAGTGGACTGTAAATCCGCCGCCTTCGGGCACGCCTGGTTCGATCCCAGGATACTCCACCAAAATTTGGTCCCATAGTATAGCCTGGTGATTACAGCGGCTTGTCACGCCGTCAACAGGGGTTCGAATCCCCTTGGGACCGCCAAAGTTTCTATTCCGGAAAACCCGAGCAAGGTGCATGGGCGTGACTGTTAATCACTGG